>Ga0209382_10000087_pt1 | contig 131622 bp, 99 predicted proteins | sample SoiMetdeltSBSDD5_FD_187599 | JGI IMG/M metagenome (GOLD analysis project Ga0209382, IMG submission 187599) | Bulk soil microbial communities from a Populus tree surrounding site in Tennessee, USA - Soil MetaG P. deltoides SBSDD5 (SPAdes) (version 2) | ecosystem: Environmental > Terrestrial >... | reverse complement strand
AGGCGGCCGGCGCGGAGCTCGGCGCCGAGGACCTTGTCGACCGCGTTATGTCGTCCGACGTCCTCGGCGATTCGCATCAGCGTGCCCCCGGCATCGAATAACCCTGCCGCGTGGAGACCGCCGGTCTGATCGAAGGCGCGCTGCGCTGCCCGCAAGGCGCCCGGCAGCGCCTCAATCACATCCCGTCCGACCGACAGTGTGCTCTCGACTCTCCGCCCGTCAGTCATCAGGTCGTCGATCGATCGCCGTCCGCACACGCCGCACGCGGAGGTGGTGGTCACGTGCCGGCGCCCCTTCATCGCCTCGGCGGCACGCATCGCGGCGTCGTCTGCCAGCGTGACATAAAGAATGTTGTCGTTGGGGGGACAGTGCCGAATATCGGCGATGTCACCGGCGGCACGAACGATCTGTTCCGAGAGCAGGAACCCCGCGGCGAGGTCGGGGTCCGCACCCGGGGTGCGCATGGTCACCACGAACGTGTGGCCATCGAGCCGAATCTCGAGCGGCTCCTCGGTCGCGGCGACATCGGTGGCAGCTGCCGGCTCGCGCCCGACCCGGACGATCTCGACTGGCCTGACTGACTCACTCATCGGTTCCCCAACCTGCGCTCGGGGTCAGATCTTGTATTTCAACACGTGGCGGATGTTGAAATACAAGATCTGACCCCCAAGTTGACCTCGTACAAGGACGCCGCCATCCGCTTCAAGTCTAGATGCAGTGACGTCCAGTCCGCCAGCAGCACCGTTTCGCTGCCCTCACCATAAGTCTTCAGATAGGTGTGCCCGGCCGACAGCGCGCGAAGGGATCGGATCCGTGCGGAATCCCTGCGGAAATGAGATCAGGTCGTGACGTGGTGACCGGGGGACAGACCGGGATCCACCGTAGAGCCCACGAGATGCCGTAGATGTCTCACCAGAGACGCCCTGAGGGTACAGTTGCTCGTATGAAGGGCACACGAGTCCTGCTGGCCGACGACCACACCCTGCTCCTGGGTGCACTGGCAAACCTGCTGTCGGACGAATGTGACGTGGTCGGACAGGTGTCGGATGGCCGCGCCCTGGTGGCGGCGGCTGAGGAGCTCAAGCCGGACGTGATCGTCCTGGATATCTCGATGCCGCTCCTGAACGGGGTCGAGGCCGCGCGGCAGATCAAACAGAAGCTGAAAAGCGTGAAACTCGTGTTCCTGACCATGAACGAGGATGCCGACCTCGCCGCCGAAGCCTTTCGGGCCGGCGCCTCGGCGTACCTCCTGAAACGGTCGGCGACCTCCGAACTGCCGTTGGCCATCCGGGAGGTGATGCAGGGCCGGTCGTACGTGACGCCGCTGGTGACCGAGGGGCTGGTGGAGTCGCTCTTGCAACCGGAGGCGCGCAAGCCAGCACATGAGTTGACGCCGCGACAGCGCGAAGTGCTGCAACTGCTCGCCGAGGGACATTCGATGAAGGAAGTGGCCAGCGTCCTCAATCTGACGCCGAGGACGGTCGCCTTTCACAAGTATCGAATGATGGACGAGCTGAAGGTGAAGTCGACCGCAGAGCTCGTTCAGTATGCCGTCAAGCACCACATCGTCTGATCGTCCGCGTGTGCTGGTTGTCGACGACAACGAGGAGATGCTCGCGCGGGCAGCCGCCGTGCTGAAACCCGGGTGTGTCATCGTCGGAGCCGTCAAAGACGGGCCGGCGGCGCTGAAAGCCGCGGGCACCCTCCGGCCGGACGTCATCGTGCTCGACATCGGGATGGCGGGCATGAATGGCTTCGAGGTCGCGGCGCGCCTGCGGGAATCCGGCTCCACTGCGGAGGTGGTGTTCTTCACGGTTCACGACGACGAAGAGTTCATCGCGGCGGCACGGGCAGTCGGTGGCCTCGGATACGTCGTGAAGCCGCGGCTCGCCGCCGATCTGCTGCCGGCGGTGCGAGAGGCGAAAGCCCACCGGCCGTTCGTCTCGGCGATTCGCTGACGCCTCCCGGCGCTCCGACATTCCAGAGATGTTGCAAATATTTCGGAGCTTGTCCTCTTGCCTTTTCCCTTGACAGCGACAGTTTTCAAAACTGACCCTCAGGGCGATGAACAAACCCCGCTCGGACGCACTGGTCTTCTTCGGCGCGACCGGAGACCTCGCCTATAAGAAAATCTTCCCGGCGTTGCACGCCGTGGCAAAGCGGGGCAAGCTCGACCTGCCGGTCATCGGTGTCGCCAAATCGGGCTGGACGCTCGATCAGCTCGTGGAGCGCGCCCGGGCATCCGTGCGGGAATACGGGACCGAGGACGCGGAGGCCCTCGCCACGCTCGTGTCAAGGCTCCGGTACGTCGACGGCGACTACACCGACCCGAACACGTTCGCGCAATTGCAACGCGAGCTGGCCGGATCGAGGCTCCCCACGCACTATCTCGCGATCCCGCCGAACATGTTTCCCACGGTCATCGAGGGTCTTCAGGGAGCGAACTGCACGGCGAACGCACGGGTTGTCGTCGAAAAGCCGTTCGGGCACGATCTCGCCTCGGCCCGTGAGCTGAATCAGATTCTGCGCAGCGCGTTCGCCGAAGACAGCATCTTCCGGATCGACCACTATCTCGGGAAAGAGGCGGTCCAGAACCTCCTCTACTTCCGGTTCGCGAATTCATTCCTCGAACCGCTCTGGAACCGGAACTACGTGGAGAACGTGCAGATCACGCTTGCCGAAAGCTTTGGCGTCGAAGGGCGCGGCAAGTTCTACGAGCAGACCGGCATCGTCCGCGACGTCATTCAGAATCACTTGTTACAGGTCGTCAGCTACCTGGCGATGGAGCCGCCGTCTTCCACGCATTCCGAAGCGATTCGTGATGAACAGGCCAAGATCCTGCGGACCGTGCGGCCCATGGACGCGCGCAACATCGTACGCGGCCAGTTCCGCGGATACCGCGACGAGCCGGGCGTCGCGAAAGACTCGAAGATGGGCACCTACGCAGCGCTGCGCCTGCACATCGATTCGTGGCGATGGGCCGGTGTGCCCTTCTACGTGCGTGCCGGCAAGAGTCTCAAGATCACTGCGACCGAGGTGTTCGCAGAGTTGAAGCTGCCGCCGCAGGTCGTCTTCGACGAGCCGGCACCACCGGTGGGCAACTACGTTCGTTTCCGTCTGGGCCCGCAGGTCGCCATCGCGCTCGGGGCGCGGGCCAAACGGCCCGGCAGCGGCATGACGGGACAGGACGTCGAGCTGTCGGTCGTGGAGCATCCGCTCGCATTGCGGCTGCTGCCCTACGAGCGCCTGCTCGGGGACGCGATCGCCGGGGACGCGACGCTCTTTGCCAGGCAGGACGTGGTCGAAGCGGCATGGGCCGTCGTCGACCCGCTCCTTCAGAACCCTGGAGAGCTGTTCGAGTACGAGCCGGGGTCGTGGGGGCCGCCGCAGGCGGACCAGCTCGTCGCCGAGGTCGGAGGCTGGAACACGCCAACCGCCGGCTGACCCTTCGTTCCTCGCGGGAGGGGGGACCGAGTCCGCGAAATTTCGCGGAATCGGCTCCGATAATTCCGAGGCACCATCCATTAGCACGGAGGCACGCTGGGGCGCGAAATATTTCCCAGCTCCAAATAGTGCGATCTTGTGCGATCTTGTCGCCGCTGACGATGGCGGAGGCTTCGTGCGCCTTCGGCACGTCGCGTGCTTCAGGGGGAGGGCCGGCGCTGGGCGCGTACTCGTGCGTCCAAGGCAGGCGCCGGTTATTCAATGGCAGCCGGTTATTCAATGACAGATCGTCTGCGCCGCGCGACCCTCCGCGCTACAGGGGGCACCGTGTCAGATCGCCTGTGTCTCGCTGCGCTCTGCGTGTTCGCCGCGGCGATCACCGCCCGTACGACCGGGCTGATTCATCCTGTCCCAATCGAGGCTGTCCAGGCCCCGGCTGCGTCCCCTGCGAAGCCAGCGACACCGCAGGCTCCCCCGTCCGCCTACGCCGGAACGGATCAGTGCGTGGTCTGTCACACGGATCAGGAGAACTCGCTCAAAGGAACGCAGCACGCTCAGGCGAAGAACCCGCGCTCCCCAGCGGCAACGCATGGCTGCGAGAGCTGCCACGGCCCGGGGCAGGCGCACGTCGACGACGACGCCAAGGGACATATCAAGAAGTTCAAGGAGTTGAAGCCAGCCGAGGTCAGCGAGACCTGCACCACTTGTCACAGTCGCGGCCCGCATGCAGGCTGGGAATCCAGCACGCACGCCGCGCGCAATCTGTCCTGCACCACCTGCCACAGCGTGCACACGCCGCAGTCGGCACAGAGCCAGCTGAAGAAGCCGACCGAGACGCAGGTCTGCGCGACCTGTCACCGGCTGCAGGTGACCAAGACCGAGCGCGCCGTGGCGCACATGCCGGTGCGCGAGGGCAAGATGTCGTGCAGCTCATGCCACAACCCGCACGGCTCGATCAGCAACGTCAAGAACCTGAAGAAGGGCAGCTCTGTCGCCGAGCTGTGCACGAGCTGTCACACGGAGATGCGCGGACCGATGCTCTTCGAGCACGCGCCCGTGCGCGAGAACTGCGCCACGTGCCACGACCCGCACGGGTCCTCGAACGATCGCATGCTGGTCGTCCGCATGCCGATGCTCTGCCAGCGCTGCCACATCGCGAGCAAGCATCCGGCGACGCTCTACGACAAGGACCAGATCACCACAAATAAGAGCAACCGGATGTTCGGCCGATCGTGCGTGAACTGCCATTCGAACGTTCACGGATCGAACCATCCGTCGGGCCAGTTCTTCATGCGGTAACGGGAGACACGAACATGCGACGCCTCTCGTTCATTTCGCTGATCCTGCTCGTCGGCGCCGCCGCCCCGCCGCAATCGGCGCTGGCCCAGGCGGCCCCCCCGACGACGCAGAAGCCGACAGCGCCAACGCCGGCGCAGCCCGCCGCTGCTCAGCCGGCCGCCGCTCCGGACGAGACCGAGGCGGAGAGCAGTTTGTTCGCCCTGACCGACCGCGAGCTCTTCATCGGCGGGCGCGTGAGCAGCATCGACGGCGACCCGGCGCGCTTTCAGCGCTACCAGGACATGCGCGACGGGTTGCTCTTCTCCGGATTCCGCTATTCGTTCGCGCAGCCCGACGGCGCCTACACCTTCGACGCGCGCGCGAACAACGTCGGCTGGCGCGATCAGGAGTACTTCGCCGAGTACAACCGTGTCGGCAAGATGTCGGTGATCGGGAGCTGGCAGCAGATCCCGCAGTTCTACAGCGTGGACACCAAGACGGCTTATACAGGCACAGGCGGCACGCTGGTACTCGACGACGCGGCTCAGCGCGCCGCCCAGAACGGAGCGGGCCTCAACCCGTACCTCTCGATCTCACCGCAGTTCGATCTGCGCGAGCGCCGCGACATCGGGAGCGTCGAGGTGGTCGCGACGCCCAAGACGAACCTCGACGTCACGGCCAGCTTCACGACGCAGAAGCACGGCGGCGAGCTGCCGTTTGGCGCCAGCTTCGGCTTTAGCAACGACGTCGAAGTACCGCTGCCCTACGAGTCGAGGGCCAACGACTTCACCATCGGGACCGAGTGGACGAACGCGAAGAACATGCTGCGCGTCGCCTACACCGGATCGTGGTTCGACAATCTCGCCGACCCGCTCGTCTGGGACAGCCCGCTCCGTATCGACGACGCGGCGGACAAGCCCGCGAAAGGCCGCATGTCGCTGTGGCCGTCGAATTCGGCGCAGACGATCAGCTTCGGCGGCTACACCAAGCTCGCGCACAAGACCCAGGTCACCGGCTTCTTCTCGTACGGACTCTGGAGCAACGACGAGCCGCTGCAGCCGTTCACCATCAATTCGGCGCTGCCGGTCATCGCGCTGCCGCGCACGAATGCGGCCGCCGAGGCGCACGTGTTCTCGACGAACCTGAACCTGACGTCGCATCCAACCACCGACTGGCGGTTCGGCGCGCGCTACCGCAATTACACCTACGCGAATCACATGCCGGCGACGAGCATCACGAATTACAACAACTACGATTCCGGCTCGTCGACGACCCCCACCGGCGGTCCCGATCTCTATGCGCACGACCGGACCACGTTCGACGGAGACGCGACGTGGAGCGGGATCAAGCCGCTCGCGCTGACCGTCGGCTACACGCACAACGGCACCGGCTACGACGCGCGGATCTTCCAGTCGAGCGGCGAGGACGTGTTTCGCGTCTCGGCCGACGCGGTGGGATCCTCCTGGGCCACCTTCCGCGTGCAATACGACGTCGGCAGCCGCACCGGATCGGGCCTGGACGAGCAGGCCCTGGAGGATATCGGCGAGCACCCGGAGATGCGTCACTACGATCTGGCCGACCGGACGAGGAACCGGTTCTCCGGGCAGATCGACATCGTCCCCTCGGACGTCTGGTTGTTCAGCGTCTCGGGCGGGATCCTGCACGACGACTACAGCGAAACCACCTTCGGGCTGCAGGAGTCGACCGGGGGCACCTTCTCGCTCGCCGCCGACTATCACCTGCCGAACGGTTTCGGCGCGGGCGCCACGTACAACTACGAGCAATATTCCGGACTGCAGCAATCGCACGAGGGGGATTCGTCAGACGCGCAGTTCAACGACCCGCTGCGCAACTGGACGTCCGACGCGAAGGAGACGGTCCACTATTTCTCCATTTACGCGACGCCGCCCCGCATCGGCCGCAACACCGAGGTGCGGTTCTCCTACGACTTCAGCCACGCGGCCGCCAATAACGTCTACACCATTCCGGCGGGCAGCCCGATCCCGACGCCGAATCAGCTGCCGGAGGTGTTCAACAAGCTGCAGCAGCTGCACATCGACGCGCGCCATCGCCTGACGAAGAACCTCGCGGCATCCTTCTCCTATCTCTACGAGCCGCTGAGGATCTACGACTACGCGTTCGATCCCAGCGTGGTCAACGGCATCGTCCAGCCGAGCTCGCTGGTTCTCGGCTATGTCTATCGCCCATACACGGCGCATTCGGTGGTGTTCGGAATCAGGTATTTCTGGTAGAAGAACACCATAATCGTTTCGCCTGGAGGTGTCATGTCGAAGTTGACGACTGCAAGGACCCTTTCCATTGCCGCCCTCATGCTGCTCGTCGGTGCCGCGAAACCCCTCGCCGCAGCCGGGCAGGACGACGCGGTGAAGAAAGGCGCACAAGTCTACTCTGCACAGAAATGCCAGACCTGCCATTCCATTGCCGGAAAGGGTGCCAAGGCGAACCCGCTCGATGGCGTCGGGAAGAAACTGAGCGCCGACGAGATCAAGGCCTGGATCGTGACCCCGACTGAAATGACCAAGAAGTCGGGGTCGACCAAGAAGCCGCCGATGCCGGCCAAGTACGGCAAGCTCCCGGCCGCCGACCTCGACGCGCTGGTGGCCTACCTGGCCAGCCTGAAATAGCGGACCGGCGTGAAACGGCTCGAGCCGCTCGTCCGGCACCCCGTCGCCATCGCCGGTGCGGTCCTCGCGACCGCATCGGCGGTGCTGTTCATCGTGATGGTGATCGCGGCGCTGGCAGGACTGTTCGAGAACCCGTACGCCGGTCTCGTCGTTTTCGTCGTCGTCCCTGGCCTCTTCGTTCTCGGCCTGCTGCTGATTCCCCTCGGCATGCGGCTGCAGCGCCGCAAGCTGGTGCACGACCCCGCCGCCGGGAACTGGCCGGTCCTCGACTTCGGCCAGCCGCGGATTCGGCGGATGACGCTGATGATCGCCGCGCTCACCGCCGTCAACGTGGTCATCCTGCTGCTCGCCGGGTACGGCAGCCTGCACTGGATGGAGTCGCCGAGCTTCTGCGGGCAGGTCTGTCACACACCCATGCACCCGCAGTTCACGTCCTGGCAGGACGCGCCGCACGCCAAAACCGCGTGTGTCAAATGCCACATCGGTGAAGGGCCGTCGGCATTCGTGCACGCCAAGCTCGCAGGCGTGCGACAGCTCGTTCACGTCGCGACCGGCAGGATTCCGAGGCCGGTCCCGCCGGGAGCTGAGATGCCGCCTGGCGAGCAGGCGCGGACCTGCACCGGCTGCCACCAGCCGTGGCGCGCCGTCGGCGATCACATCACCGTGAAACGCGAGTTCGCTGACGACGAGACGAGCACGGAGACGAAGACCATCCTTCAGATGTACCTGGGCGCGGCGTCGCCGTCAGGGCGCTCCATTCACTGGCACGCGAACCCTTCGACGCGAGTCGAATATTTGGCAACGGACGAGAAGCGCGAGACCATCGCCGCGGTCCGCGTCACCGACGCGAAAGGACAGGTGAAGGAGTTCGTCGCCGAGGATGCCAAGCCCGAGGCGGTCAGCGTCGGCACCTGGCAAACGATGGACTGCATCGACTGCCACAACACGGTCGGACACCCGATCTCGCCGACGGCGGAGCTGGCCGTGGACCGCGCCATTACTGCAGGGCAGATCGACAAGCAGCTCCCGTTTGCGCGCCGTGAGGCCGTCCGGCTGGTGAAGGCCGGCTATTCGAGCCAGGAAGAGGGCATGTCAGCCATCGAGCGCGAGCTGCGAAGCTTCTACGGCTCGCGCGGCTCGATCGATCAACAGTCGCTCGCACGGACCGTGGCCGGCGTCCAGGGTGTCTACCGCCGGAACGTGTTCCCCACGATGAAAGTGACGTTCGGCTCTTATCCCGACAACCGGGGCCATATCACGTCCAACGGGTGCGTCCGTTGCCACGACGACTCCCACGCGGCAAAGGACGGCAGCAAGATCAGCGGCGACTGCGAGTACTGTCACAAAGAAGTCACTCCGCCAGAGGGCTCATAGAGCCCGCACCGGTCGAGTACGTGCCTGAGCTTGCGTCCGGCGTTCGGCCGATCACAGGATGAGGCTTCCGCCTGAAGGCGGAAGCTACAAGATCTCACAGAGCAGGCGGACGCCACAAAGACCACTCTGGTGGCTTCCGCCTTTAGGCGGAAGGATTCCATGCTCATCGCACTGTTGTTGACCATCACGCTCGCTCCCGCCCAGGACTCGCCCCAGAAGCTCTTCGAGTCCGGCAAGTACCAGGAAGCGATTGACAACGTCAAAGGGCGTTCGGATGCACCGCGGGAAGAGATCTATCTACGCGCCCTCGCGCACCGGAAGCTCAATCAGAACGACGATGCCAAAGAGGCGTTCGGCGCGCTTGAACGCGCGGATGGCCACTGGAAGGACATCGGGAAGTCTGGCATCGCCTTGATCGACGGCAACCAGGACGAGGCCGCCGAGGCCGCGAAGAAGGCGGTCGAGGCCGACGGCAATTCTGCGCAGGCCCGCTTCCAGCTCGGGCTGGTCGAGTCCGCACGCAACAATCACCAGCAGGCCGCCGACGCGTTCGCGAAGGCCGCCGAGCTCGATCCGCAGATGGCCTACGCGCACTACGAAGCGGGCATGGCGTTCTACAAGGCGAAGAAGGTCGATCGAATGGCGGTGTACTTTGAGAACTTCCTCAAGATCGCGCCCGACGCACCCGAGCGGCCGGCGGTGCAGTCCATCATGAGGACGGTGAGAGGACGATAGAGTCAAATCCCAAGCTCCAAGCTCCAAGCTCCAAACGACTCCCAATCCCCAATTCCCAACCGGCGCCAGGACTGATTGGGAGTTGCTTGTGGGAGTGCCTTGGAGCTTGGGATTTGGAGCTTGGGATTTATCCCAATCAGAATGCGTGCCCCAGCCCGATATGAACCCGCCACCGCGGATCGAACGATCGCCGGTTGGCCGGAATACCCAGGTCGAAGCGAATCAAGCCGAACGGCGTGTCGAACCGAGCGCCGGCGCCGACGCCGATCTGAAGGTCCGTGAATGAAATGTCACGGGCCTTCGGATAGACGTTGCCCACGTCGACGAAGCTCACACCCTTCAGCCAGCGGTAGATCGGAAACCGCAGCTCCCCGTTGAGCACCAGAAGCCCTTCCCCGCCGTCGGCACCGTCGAAGATGCTGCGTGGACCGAGATCGTCCTCTCGATAGCCGCGCACGCTGTTCGCGCCCCCAGCGAAGAAACGTTCGCTGGGGATCAGCACTTCGTCTTCGATCGTGCGCGCGAGGCCGAGACGGGCGGCCGACGCGAGCACGAGTCCCCGGCCGAATCCCACGAAGTGCGAGTACTGGGTGAAGTCTTTGACAAAAGACAGAACGGAACCGAGCGAAGGCCGCGAAAGTTCCAGTGCCGAGGACGCGAACCAGCCTTGCGTGGGGTTGAAGGCATCGTCGCGCCTATCGACCAGAGCGCTCGAGGTCAATCGGGCCACTTTCAGGGTCAGGTCGAATGCGTCGGGTGTGTCGGTCCTGAAGAACGTGCGGTTCCGCTCGATCCCGTAACCGTAGCGAAGCTCGATCGCCCGCCGCAGCCGGTACGCCTGTTCGCCCGTCAAGCTGTTGATGTCCGAGGTTATCGGGAACGCCCCTTCGGGGTTGAGCTTTTCGCGCTGGCGCTCGATGAAGAGCGTCGAACGAAGCGGCAGTCCGAAGAACCGCTGCGATCCGAAGCTGAGACGGCCCACCCGTTGATCGCGCCGCAGCCGCAGCGAAAGTCCGGCAGTGGCAGCGCGACCGAACAGGTTCCGGTTCTCCAGGTCGGCGGCGAAGCCAAGCCGACGATCCCGTTCGTCGGGCGAGATCTCTTCGTCGCTGACCGCGAGGCCGTAGCGAAAGCGGTAACGAGGCCGCTCTTCGAGGGTGATTCGCGCCGTGACCGGCTGCTCGGACGACGCGGCGGCGGGCGGGGCGGCGGCCGCGGTCACTGGCTGCACCTGGATGTCGACGCTTCGGTACACGTCGAGGTCGTACAGCCGCTGTCGCGTCTCGCGGATGCCCGCCGGATCGAGCGGAGCCCCGGTCGTCAACCTGATCGACCTGGCGATCGACGGCTTCGTGGCGTCGCCACCCTCGACAACGACGTCCTGCAGGATCGAGCGCGGCCCGGGGGATACACGTACTGTGACATCCACGCGCGCGGTCTTGTCGTCGACGTGAGTCTCGACGTCGGTCTTCGCGGCGCGATACCCGGTACGTCGCAGCTGCGCATCGAGGCGACCGATGCCCACGGCGACGTCCACGGGCCGATACCGGACACCGGGCGCGAGAACCAGCGCGAGCGCGTCGCGCCCCTGCTGTTCCACGGCTTGCGGGACCCCGGTCATGACTAGGTCCCCGATCGAGAACGGCTTGCCTTCGTTCACCTGGATTGAAACGACCGACGTCCCCTGCTTCATCTCTGCCCGCCCGATCGAGACGTTCGCCGCAAGAAATCCCTCTGAGCGGTAGTAGTTCTCGAGCGCCCGCTCGACAGACACCGGATCGAGCCATGCCGCAAATGGATCGCCGGCACCCACCAGCTCCAGGAGCGGCCCGTTCGGCACGGCGGAGTTGCCAGTGATATCGATTCGCCGTGGTACTACCGCACCCGGCGTTACATCGATTGTCAGCGTCTTGCGCGCGGCGGCAGCATCCGCCACCACACTTGCGCTGACGGTCGCGTCCAGGTATCCCTGCCGGTAGAAGTGCTCCCGCACGATCGTCCGTGCATCGCGCTCGAGAAAGCCGTCGAACAGGGCGGTCGTCCATCGTTCGACGACGCGATCGTGGACGGTGTCGGGGAGCGTGGCGCCTCTAACGAGGAGCTGGGTCGATGGGCCTCGCGTGATCCTGTATTCGAGGATCACCCGCTCGTCGGGCGAGGTGCCATCCTGGCTCTGCCCGCTGCTCTCACCTGGCAGGCGCCGGGCGCGGATCCGGGCCTCGAGGAGACCTCGATCGTGATAGAAGCGCTCGAGCCGATCGCGGTCGCGCTGCCACGCTCCGAACGTGAACCGATCGCCCTCGCCGAGCTTCAGCCTCTGTCGCAGCTCGTTTTCCGGAAAACCCGGAGTTCCCTCGATCCTCACCGCCGCGACGCGTGGCGCCGGCGGGCGCGGACGCTGCCGGGTTCGTCCCGCGCCGATCGGCGGCTCGTGCCGGAACTCGTAGGACCGGCTCCGATCGTCGAGGACGAGCAGCCGCCAGGAGAGGCCGAACGGTCCGAAGTAGCTCGTGATCCAGGTGAATCCCTCTTCGGCGAGGTTCTGCGAGTACACGAGCTCGACGTTCGATCCCAGCCGCTTCGCGAGCGTCAGCCGTCCTGCCGGATCGACGTCGCCGGCGATCAGCGTCGGATCGTCGAAGATGTCGCGGCGCTGTGCCTCCTGCTCGAGACGGATCGCATCCAGACCGACGGTGCGGCCGACGACACCGAGGAGCTCGCCCGAGAGCAGCCGCGCGAGGTTCTCGCCTGCCGCGGCGGCGCCGCCGGAGGTTCCGAAGAGGCTCGCCTCCGCTTCCTTGTCGGTGATGCCATTGGCCAGCGACGTCACCTTGCGCTCGCAGGGCCCGGCCGCAGGGCACCGCAGATCGATACCGATCGGCAGGTTGCCGATTCGGGTCTGGGCGGAGAAGTTCACTTCCGGAGTGATCGCACGCGGGTTCGCGAGGTCGATGGTCAGCCGCTCGACCTGATAGGTGTTCCCTCCGAGGTAGATCTCGCCGTCCTCCGCGGCCTCGAGGCGGCCGATCACGCCGGGGCTTGCGGCCGTGCCGACGACACGCAGTGACCCGCTGACATCGAGCCTGCCGTAGTTATTGTCGATCCTCACGTCGCTCGAGGTCGCGACCGCGACGTTGAGCCGCAGGCGTGACAACCATTCCGAGGCCGGCGCGGCGTTGGAGAGTCCGCTCGTCGACGAGAAGTTGAGCAGCTCGCTGGTGAGCACGAGCGCCTCGCGATACGAGCCCTCGAGCACGTCAACCCGGCCGTTCAGCGTCGAGGTTTCCCCCAGCGCGAGCTCGAGGTCGACGTTCGATTCGGTCTGAAAGCCCGACGGATACTCGAGCGCGACATTGCGTCCGGTCAACAGCAACTTTCCCAGTGGGGAGGCGGGATCGGCGAGATCGAGTGTGCCGCTGATTTTCGCGGTGCCGGTGTTGAGCAGCCCGGCCAGCGCCACGGAGACCTTCCGGCTGTCTCCGATCAGAATCGTGCCCTGAAGATCCGTCGCGGCCAGTCGCGGGCTGTCCAGCTGCAGTTCGGCGTCGGCCACGCCAATCTCTCCGACGATGTCGGGCTTGTCGAGAGGCCCGGTGATCCTGAGGTTGGCGCGCGCCGATCCGCCGGAGGTGATCCCCTCGGCGAAGGCGCTCAGCACTCGCAGGTCGAGTGCCCCCGCGATCCCGAGATCGATCGTCGGCTGCGCCCCAGTCAGGTCCGCTCCACCAGACGCGACGATCGAGTTGCCTTCGGCGGTCCACTGGAAGGCGTCGATCCGCGCACGACCGTTCTCGAGCCGGAGACGCGTCGGCACACTCTGGGTGAACGGCACGCCGGCGAGCGTGAGCGACCCGCGATCGAGGACCGCGGTCGCCTGGACGCGATCGAGCGACAAACGGTCGGCTTCCGCGACTACCGTTGCTGATCCGGTTCCCTCGATTTCACGAAGCTGCTGGGGCGGGACGAGGTCCTTCAGCATGGCCGGCGTCAGATTGCTGGCGCGAACCGTCAGCCGCGCTCGCGCGGGCTCCGCCGGCAGCGCGTTCAACCACGCGGTCAGGCGCGATGGTGTCGCGGCCTGCGCCGGGGGGGGGCCGCTCGAGTTAAGGATTACGCGCCAGGGCAATGCGCCGTCGGCCGTGAGCGCCATGCCCTGCCACTCGGCCGTCGCGGTGCGCAGCGTGATGACCGTCGGGTCGAACAGCGCGTCCACTGCGAGTCCCGTGACCGGTGCCAGGTTTCCGTAAGCCAACGATGGGGAACGCAGGGCCAGCGTGCCGCTCGGTTGCGGACGGTTCAGCGTGCCACCGACCGTGAGATCGAGTGTGGCGGTGCCTTCCCCCTGGATCGCCACCGGTGTCGCACCCGACGCGCGCACGCCGATGTCCATCAGCTCTGACAGAGGGCCGTTGAGATGCACCTGGAGCGGATCCGGAAGCGCGGTGGCGCCGAGTTGCCCGCGAAGCGTCGCCTGTGTCCGCTGTCCCAGGCGCAGATTGATCGACTCGAACGCTATGCGGTCCTCGGCAAGCTCGATCGATCCGGGCCCGGCCAGCTCGAGGTGGGTACCGCGGGCGGTCAAGTCGAGAGTACGCAGGTCGATGCGGCCTCGAATCGCCGCGGGATCGGCAAACTGGCCGGATCCGCGTGCGGTCGCCGAGACGCTGCCCGACAGATCACCTGCCTGTTCGTGATACCGCGGCGGGATCAGTTCCGCGATCTGTTTGTGCTCGAGGGCGACTTCGCCTGAAATTGGATAACCGGGACGATTGACGATCTCGACCTGCGCGCGCGCGCCAATCCCTGGTGCGGCGGCGTCGATCTTCATCAGGCCGCCGTCGGCCAGCGGCACCGCACCTGACGCCGTCAATGCACCCACCGGCACCTGATCGATCACGAGGTCCGCCGCCGAGAGCGTGATCGCCGCCTGACCGGAACGAGCGCGGCTCGTTACCGAGCCGGTGATCGTCCCTTCGAGCCGGGCCGACCCGCTGACGCCGACTGGCAGGCCGAACCGGGTCGCGAGTTCCGACAGATCGCGCTGATTTGCCTCGAACCGTGCGTCGAGCGGGCCGCGCCACGAGTACCGGCCGGACGCCTGCACCGAAGTCGAGCCGGCGACTGCCTGCGCCTGCTGTACCTGGACGCCGTCCAGATCCGCGTCCAGCCGGGCATCGAGATCCGCTGCCTGCGGCAACGCCCGCGCCTGCAAATTGCGAGCTGCGAGATCGATCCGCGCACGCGGGCGTTCGAGCGTGCCCGAGAGATCGATCCCGGCACTCATCGACCCGGCCAGCGTCTCGACGGTCGGGCCTGAGGGCCCGACCCTACGGATGAGGGCGAGGAGACCTCCGATTTCGTTCACCTGCAACTCGGACCTGCCGCCGAGCGTGGAGCGCAGCTGATCGCGACCCTCTAGCAGGCGTCCGCTGAGCCTGCCATCGGCGCTCGCCTGACCTTGTGGCGTCCGGATCGAGTGACCTAGCGACCAGCGTCCCTGTTCGAGCTGCAGATCGGCCCGACCCGAGAGTGCGAGGCTGTCGCGGCTCGGCGAAGTGTTCGCCACCGGTTGAAGGATGGTCGTCGCATCCGTACGAAGGCGGGAGAGTACGCCCGGGTAACTGTCCCGAACGTTGAAGTCGACCGTACCCGAGCCGGTGGCGATGGAGCCGATCGGGATCGGCAGCGGACGGCCCCAGGCGCGCGCGAGATCGTCGATGCGAACGTTCGACCAGCGCAGGGCGACATGGCTTGGCGCCGGAGGCGCAGCATTCGTCGCGTCACCCAGCTCAATCGTTCCGCCGGCGTGAAGCGAGCCCGTTGTCGAGTCGACCTCGAGGGACTCGATCAGACCGCGCGTGCCCTCGAACGATCCGCGCCCCTTCAACCGGATGGAGCCGAACGGCGGGTAGACAGCGTCGGAACTCGTGACGGCGAGCGCGATCGCCGGGGTCGTCAACCCACCACTGATCGCAATCGTGCCTTCGAGCCGGCCTCCCAGTCCCGGCGTATCGACACGCGCGAGACGTGCCGCCTCAGCGATGTTCACCGTCGCCGTGGCGTTCGCGGAGACAGCCGGCCGGTCGCCGATGACATCCGCCCATCCGCTCAGCACCACGCGACCCGGCTTCGTGTCGGCGGTCAGTTCCTCGACGCGGACGCGGGTGCCGTCGAAGGCCAGCCGTCCCGCGATCGTCCCCGACACTTCGTGTCCCCCCGCGCGGACCGCAAAGGCGCCTGGTCCGAAAGCCCCGGGCCGGCTGGTGGAGTCACGCGTATCAATTGAAAGATCGAGAGGACCCACCGTGAACGATCGCTGGGCGAGGCGGTCGTCCAGGGCGAAGGACAGCCCGGTGATCGAGACGACCCCGAGTTGCAACGGGCCCGATGAGCCTCCGCCGTTCCGTGAAGCTGGCAGGTTCAACGTACCGTCAGCGTTGCGGGTCAGCGTCAGACGTGGAGTGGCGACCGAAATGCGCGTGATGACGGCGTGTCCCAGGTAGATCGAGGAGTCGAGAACGATCTCGACGCGAGCGGCCTCCAGAAACGGCCGGCCGCCCGGGCTGGGCGCCAACGAGACATCCCGCAACTCGATCGACCGCGAGAGGAGGTTGTAACGGAGACTCGTGGCCTGAAGCGCAATGCCGAACTTCTGCGCCGCGTAGGCGCGCGCCCGATCGAGCACGCGGGTACGCACTGGCGGCAGGTGCAGCACCACAAGGCCAATCAGGATCAGGCCGATCAGGACGACGGCCAGACGAACGAGTCGTGCAGGGAGTCGGGCCACCAGTACTCGGGCACTCCCCCGACCATCACACAGTATCTGGGGAGGGGGACAGTCCCCCTGAAGGGGGACTGTCCCCCTCAAGAAGAGTGTCCGCCGATTCTGACATCAACGGGCGAAGAACCCGACTCAGCTTTGCTTCGCACTGGCTTCGGGCGACAGCCGCTTCCGATACGCTTCCGCTTCGCGGAGCGTGGCAGGAGACTTCAGGCCGGCTGAGCCATACGCGCTGCCAAGCTCAACGAGTGTCGGGATTTACCGACGCTTCTCGATCTCCTTCCTAGTGGCCTCGACCGACTCGATTCTGAGTTTTGCGTCAGGTTCTTCGGTCAAGGCCGTCCGCGCGTCAGCGCGGCGTTATCGATGATGCGACCTAGCGAGGCGGAGCCTCGAGGGTCTGAGGCGCAGCCTCGCTAGAACCACCACCGGGATTCCAATGCTTGGTGGGCAGGGTCTTCGGATCCTGCGGCGCAGCAATACCGCCAATGAAAAAGATCATCGGCCACCTGGTTACCGAGAACGCGACCGGTACACGCACCCCGCTTCCAGCCTTTCGCGTCGGCGTTCGCGTGCCGGGATCGCTTTTCGACTTCAAGGGCCGTCCCCTCGCGTTCTTCCTCTCACTGGCAGACGGGCGTTTCGAGCTGTCGGTGATCCCGTCGACCGTCCCCGTTCGGCAGCTCGAGATCGTCGCCTACGACAAGGCCGGCCGGGAATTGCCGTTCATTGCTCCCGGCGCCTCTCCCGGCTATGTCGTCACCGATGACCGCCGTGCGCGGATCGAGGATCACTCGCAGGAACCCGAACACGACTACGGTCAGTTCGTGATCCGCGAGGCCGACGCGAAAGGTCTCCAGGCGACGCTCGGCACCGGCCAGGCGCTTCGCTTCAGCGAAGGCAACCGCGTCAGGACGCTGATGGACCGCGACGCGTTCACGTGCGCGGCCGCGATGATGCGAAAGGCGCGGCAGGAGGTGCTGGTCTCGCAGCTGTTCTTCGCCGTCCCCAAGGAGTTCGCGAGCGATCCCTCAGCGGAGATACCGAGCCTGCTGTTCGAGTTCGACCAACCGGCGCCGCTCGACCTGAAGGTCCCGTTCCCACGCCCGTTGCGCCCCGGCGACAGGCGCCCGGAGCGCGCGCTCCTGTCCACCGCGAGCCGCGGCGTGGACGTGCGCATCCTGCTGCACTCCTTCACGGTGCCGTTGTTCGTCAAGATCCTCGCGGGCGCTCTGTTCTTCCCCCTCTTCGGCCTCGGCGCCATCGGACTCGTCCATGACCTGCTCGGTGACGATCGCTTCACGGACACCGATGAGTTGAAGAAGTACTTCGGGGACGCGAATGCCACCAACGTGAAGGTACAGGCGTTCAAACAGCCCGTCCTCAGTTCAGGCGTCCTGCACGCCAAGCTGATGATGATGGACCGCGACCGGATGCTCAGCATCGGTTCGCCATTCGGTCAGAGCTACGTCGATCGCCAGGATCACGCCATCGACGCCTGGATTCGCGGGGGTGCGACCGGCTTCCCGAAACACGACGCGGGCTTCACGATGACCGGTCCCGCGAAGACCGACTTCCTCGACACGATGCGGCTGTTCTGGAACGACGCCGCCGGGGCGAGCGACCAGCTCCCGGCGCAGATGAAGGATCCAGTGCAACTCCCGGCTGACTCGCCACCCACGATCCTGGACGAACCGGAGGACGGGATCTGCGCGGTCCAGCTCGTGCGCACTCTCAGCTGCGATCAGTTCGACGACATGCCCCAGGGCGAGAAGGGCATTCTCGAGGCATATCTGCGCGGGATCGCGTCGGCCAGGGAGTTCATCTACCTGGAAACCCAGTACTTCACGAACGATGCGATCGGCGAGGGCCTGGTCAACGCGCTGCTCAGCGAGCCACAGCTGAAAGTGATCGTGCTCTTGAACATCGAGCCGGACGTCCCGACGTATCCGTTCAAGCAGCGGCGACTGATCACCAGAATCCGAAGAGCGATTGGGCAGACGCCGACCGGGCCGCAGCGCTTCGGAGTGTTCACGCGGTGGACGCACGAGTCAGTGGCGGAACGGGTCCAGATGAAGCCGCTCGACCCGGACCAACCGGATCCACAGACGAAAGATTCGCGTCCCCGGCTCCTTCCGATCTACGTGCACGCCAAGGTCGGTATCGTCGACAACACGTGGGCGACAGTCGGCTCGGCCAACCTCGACGGCCTGTCGCTGGACTCGTCGCTGCCGAGCGACATCCTCAACGGCCTGTTCCATCGCAACGAACAGCGGGCGATCGAGGTCAACGGCGTCTTCTTCGACACCAAGGCGCCGCCCGGCAACGTCGTCGACATCCTGCGGCGCAAGCTGTGGGCGGAGCACCTCGGATTCCTGAAGACGGACGGCACTCCAGACATCGCGGCGGAATCGCTGCAGGTTGCGAACAAGCCGGGCGAGGGCTGGCTGACGCTCTGGGCCGATCGGGCCGATGCGATGCTCCAGCACGTGATCCATACGCCGGCGCAATCGAGCAACAACAAGGCGCGCGTGCTGCCCTGGCCGAAGGACAACTCGACGCACAAGACGCCGCGGGATCACATCGATGCGCTGGGCGTCGCGCCCGACAGGATCTACCGAGTGGCGCCGCTGAAGTCGACTGCCAAGTTCGACTTCAAGTCCGGCACCTGGGACCTGGAAAAGAAGAACAAAGCCAGGATGGACTTCTGATGCCATCCACCATCGATCGCATCACCGAGTGTCTGGGCACCGCCACCGCGGCGCTCGGCGACGTCAACGGCAGCGCAAAGTCGGCCACGCAGGTCCTTTCTCTCCTCGGGTGGGCACCCCCACCCGGTGTTGACGACATCGGCCTCGCGCAGCTGGACATCTCGAGCCTCGAAGCCAGTCTCGACGAGCTGATCGAGCTTCGCAGCCACGAGCAGACATCCGACGCCGATCTCGCGCTCGGGATCGCCGCCGTGGTCGGTGCCGTGGCCGATGCTTACGACGGCATCGACCAGGTCGTCGCATCGTTCCAGGCGACGCCGGAGTACCTGGCGGCAACCGGCATACGCGACCAGTTCTTCGGCCGCATCGCAGACCTGCTGACCGTTCACGCGATCGGATCGATCGCGCCGGCTGCGGTCCCGGTCGGTGCGCTGCTGGGAATCTTCGAGTTCAAACAGCTGCCGGCAGATCCCGCGATATTCCAGATCCAGCACGTGCGACAGGTGGTCCATTGGGGCCGGCTCGCGACGCTGTTCACCGATCCCACGCAACTGATGCGTGAGGTGTACGGCTGGGGGACCCCGAACTTCCGCGGCAACCTGCTCATCGGCAACATCGGGCGAGTCCTCGAGTACATCGCGGCGGACGCGCCGATGAGGGCCATGCCGCGGGCGGCCGAGGAACAGCTTGCGCGCCGGGAGGTGCCCGAAGCGGATCTCGATCCCGCGGCGCAGCTGTTCGTGAGCCTCGACAAGGGTCTGGGGGTGAATGCATTCGATGCCGGGCTGACCCTGTACCCGCTGCGTCCGAGCACGCCGGGAGGAGTGGACGGCGGCATCGGCCTCTCACCGTACGTCTTCGGCACGGCCGAGACCACCTTTCCCCTGTCGGACAACCTTTCGCTGGTGCTGTCGGGGGCGGAGCTGCTGCAGGGCGGTATCGCGCTGCTCGTCCGCGCGGGGAAGGATCCCGAGTTTCTTACCGGCCTGATTGACGGTGGACCCGCGACGCCGGGCACACCGGCTGGCGCCCTCACCATGGCGCTCCGGAGCGCCGACGCCGCCGGCAAACGCCGGACGCTCTTCTCCGCTCCGAGCGTGACGCTCGACGCCGCCGCCATCACCGCCGGACTCGGCATCACCGCCGATCTCAATCCGTCCGTGCTCTTCAAGCTCGAAGACGGCCGCCTGCACATCGGATCGGACGACGCCGATGGTTTTCTCGGAACTATTCTGCCGAAGGATGGCATCACGGCGGACGTGGACCTGGAGGCGAGCTGGTCGCACCGCGACGGCCTGAACATCAAGGGTGGTGCCGGCCTGAGCACGGTGCTCGACGTCCACAAGAAGGCCGGGCCGCTTCGCGTGGATTCGCTCGCGCTCGCGCTCAAGGCCGGACCGCAAAGCGTGAACGGCACCGTCGGCGTCTCGGGCGGCGCGAGCATCGGGCCGGTCAGCGCGTCGGTCGCGGAGATGGGCGCCGAGGTCGCGCTGAAGTTCTCTCGGGGCAACCTCGGTGCTCTCGATCTGAGCGCACGGTTCATGCCGCCCAAGGGGATCGGCCTGACCGTCGACGCGCGCGGCGTTCTGACAGGAGGTGGCTTCCTGTTCAGAGACGAGGCACGCAGCCTCTACGCCGGTGTGATGCAGCTCTCGCTGCGCGACGACATCACGCTCAAGGCATTTGGCCTCATCGCGACGCGGATGCCCGACGGCAGTCGCGGCTATTCACTGATCGTCTTCATCACCGCCGAAGATTTCCGTCCGATCCCGCTGCCGCTCGGGTTCCGGCTCCTGGGCATCGGAGGCATGGTCGGCGTCAACCGCACCTTCGAGCAGGAAGTGCTCCGCCAGGGCCTGAAGAACGGCACGCTGGCGACGCTGCTGTTCCCACGCGATCCGGTCGGCAACGCGTCGGCGTTGATCCGCAATCTCTCGAGCGCGTTCCCGGCGCGCCAGGGCAGCTACCTGCTCGGCATCCTCGCCAAGATCGGCTGGCTGACGCCGTCGCTGATCGTCATGGACCTGGCGTTGATCCTGGAGTTCGGATCGCGCACGCGGCTGCTCGCGCTCGGCCGGATCTCCGCACAGCTCCCGTCTCCCGACAACGATCTCGTCCGCCTCAACCTCGAGGCCATGGGCGTCATCGATTTCGACAACGGCACGGCGGCCATCGATGCCGTGCTCGTGGACTCACGTCTCGCCCACAAGTTCCCGATCACCGGATCCGCGGCACTGCGCGCGGGGTTCGGCGGCGGACCGAGCTTCATTCTGTCGGTCGGCGGATTCAACCCGCATTTCGCGCCGCCGGCCAATTGCCCGGCGCTCGAGCGGGTGACGATCGCGCTCAGCTCCGGCAACAACCCGCGCCTGATCTGCGAGGCTTACTTCGCCATCACGTCCAACACGGTGCAGTTCGGCGCCCGCGCCGCGCTCTACGCGAGCGCCGCCGGCTTCAGCGTCGAAGGGGAGGTCGGCTTCGACGTCCTCGTGCAGCTCGTCCCGCTGCACTTCATCGCAGACTTCCAGGCACGCCTGCAGCTGAAGCGAGGCTCCCACAACCTCTTCATGGTCGGCCTGAAGGGCTCGCTCGAAGGTCCGCGGCCGTTGCGGGTCCGCGGCAAGGCGACCTTCGAGATCCTCTGGTGCGACTTCAGCGTGAGCTTCGACACCACGCTCGTAAAAGGGGAGCGGCCGCCGCTTCCGCCCGCGATCGACGTCGCCGCCCAGCTGAGACAGGCGCTGGTGTCCCCAGCGAGCTGGACGACCGAGCGCAGCGCCACCCAGGCCCACGGCGTGGCGCTGCGCAGCCTGCCGCCGGCGGGCGCGGGCGCGCCGATCGTCCTCGACCCGCTCGGCCAGATGCGCGTCAGCCAGCTCGTCGTCCCGCTCAACACGGCGCGGGATATCGACGTCTTCGGCGGCGCCCCGGTCGCAGGCGACCGGCGATTCAGGGTCACCGCCACGATGGGAACGACGACGCTCACGCGCGGAGCGCACCAGGCGCCGTTCGCACCGGCCCAGTTCTTCGAGATGAGCGACGACGAGAAACTGGCCGCGCCCTCATTCGAAACCATGGAAGCCGGATGTGTTTTCGGTGAGCCCGGCGTCTCTTTCGAAGCAACGCAGGTGATTCCCGCGCCACTCGACTACCAGGATGTGCGGATCGTTCTCGATGGCCCGCCGCCGGTCGTTCCGTCGAACGCCACGCCGCCGCCGCAGACGGTCACGCCCGTGCAGTTGCAGATCTTCGCGCGCAGCGGATCCGCGGGCCGCGCGCCGGTGCGCCACGTCGGCCGCGCACGGTTCCGCAACGACGCGGTGGAGGGCGCCGCGACATTCGCGCCGCCGCGGTGGGTCATCGTTCCGTCGGCCGAAGCCGGCCCGCCCGCGACGGTCGACCCCGAAGTCACCACGTGGAGCGAGTACCAGGGCGTGCTCAAGACGATGAATCGCGCGAAAGCACGGTGGCAGATTGTGCCCGCGCATGAAGTTGAAGAGTGAGATGTGCGAGTGAGCGAAGCGAGCGAGCCACGCGAGCGGAATGGGGCAATGGGGCCCCGCGAGCGAGCGTGTAGGGGAGTTCGAGGGGCGAAGCCCCTCGAAACAGGATGAATCGCGCGAGAGCGCTGTGGCAGATCGTGCCGGCGCATGAGGTTGAAGAGTGAGAAGTGTCAAATCCCAAGCTCCAAGTTCCAGATCCCAACGCACTCCCAACGCCCAAATTCCAACTTCGCCCGGGATTTGGGATTTGGAAATTGGGAGTGCGTTGGGATCTGGAGCTTGGGATTTGGGATTTGACCTCTCCCGATTCGAAAAGACAGACCACCAGCGAGCGAAGCGAGAAAGACTATGTCTCCAGCCAATTTGAGCTTTCTCCCCTGGATCCGCCAGGGCGCCGCCGGGACCATCACCCGGGTCGACACGCTCGGCCAGGCACAGCCAGCCGTGGCCGACGTGTCGGTGGTGCTGAGCGTGAACAGCAGCGCGCTGCCGGCCGTGCCGCTGCGGCTCCGCGGTCCTGCGGATGTGATCGGCATCGACCGTCACCAGGTTGTCCGCACCGATCCGCGGTCGAACACCAGCGACTTCGAACCGAACTGCTTCCCATCGATCGAGTTCGATCGAGCGGATTTCCCGTGGTTGTTCACGCCGGCGAAGGCCAACACGAATGGTCAGCTACGGCCCTGGCTCTGCCTGGTGGTCGTGCGCCAGCAGGATGGCGTGCAGCTCACGAGCGTTCCGGATGCGCCGCTGCCTCAACTCCGGATCGCCGCGCCGGCGAAGCCGTTCATGGAGCTGCCCGATCTGAAGGACTGCTGGGCCTGGGCGCACGGGCAGGCCGCAGCCGACAGCACCGCCGATTCCAGCGCGGTCGGTGCGGCGCTGAACGGCGCGCCTCATCTTTCGCTCTCGCGCCTCGTGTGCCCGCGGCTGCTGGCGCCGAACACCGACTACCTCGCGTGTGTCGTGCCGACTTTCGCGCTCGGAGTGAAGGCGGGTCTCGGCCAGGCAATTGCTGACACGGAGCTGACGGCGACCAACGCCATGGCGGCCGCGTGGACGCTCACCGCAACGGCGCCGACGCAGGTCCAGCTGCCGGTCTACTACTCGTGGCCGTTCCGCACCGGTGAAGGCGGTGACTTCGCGTCGCTGGCACGCAACCTGAAGATCAGGGCCACCGACGGGCTGGGGCAGCGCACCGTGGCGATCGGCCGGCCTGGCTTCAACGTGCCCGGCCTCGATCCGAAAACGACGGCGAAGGTCGAAGGGGCGTTGATGCCGCTCAGCGGCAGCACGCCCCCGGTTGTCTGGTCCGATCCCGCTGCGGCCAACTTCGAGCTCGCCCTCAAGAACATCGTCAATCAGCCGGCCCAGGGGTCGGCGGATCCTCTACTCGCCCCGCCGATCTACGGGCGATGGTACGCGGGGCGTGCGGACGTGACGCCTGGCGCCCCTAACTGGCTGGATTCGCTCAACCTCGATCCGCGCTGGCGCTCGGCGGCGGCGCTCGGCACCGAGGTGATCCAGCAGCACCAGGAAGCGCTGATGGCGTCGGCGTGGGAGCAGGCTGCCGAGATCCAACCGGTCAACCAGCGTCTGCGACAGCTGCAGATGAGCATGGCCGTAGGCGAGAGCCTCCACGCACGGCATCTGTCCTCGCTCAGCGAGGAAATGACGCTGCGCTTCGCCTCGCCTGCCTTCGGACGGCTCCGCATGGCAACTCCGGAGCTCGATCCGGCCGGACGCACGGTGGCGACGATCATGGCGGGAACGTCGCTGCCGATTTCCGCCACGCGCACCGCGATGCGCCGCATCGGCCGGCAACGTGGACCGTTGTCCCGGCGGATCGCGGCGAAGAGCGTCGACCGGTTTGCCACTCAGAGCTGGGTGGCATTCCTGAAAGTCGGCATCGGTGCCGCGGCTCCGGCACCGCCCACGATCGTGCAGGCCCCCGTTCCGCCACTGCCGACCGTCGATGCGGTCGTCAACGCGATCTGGAACCGGGGCTTTCAGGTCGCGGCCGAGAACCAGCCCCTTCCCCCGCTGCCGGCCGCCGACCCGCTGCCGCCGGGGTGGGACTACCCGGGGCAGTTCCGCAAGGCGGCGGCCGATCATCTCTCGCGTGTGGGGCTCCGCATCAGTGCGTCGTTCATCCCGCACATCACGATGAGCGACACCGTGGGGGTCGTGCGCGCCGAGATGCATCCGCGCGTGGCGCTGGCGAATCTCGTCCGCGCCGCGATCACGACCGGCGACAACGTGCTGCCGCCGACCGCGCCTGGCGTGACGCCGATCGGCACCGAGACGGTGATGTTTGCGCCGTCCTTCCCGCAACCGATGTACGAGGCGCTGAAAGAGAAGTCCCAGGACCTCCTGCTGCCGGGCCTTGACAAGGTCCTGCCCGATACCGTCCTCGGACTCAGGACCAACCGCGCATTCGTGGAGGCCTACATGATCGGCCTCAACGTCGAAATGGCGCGCGAGTTGTTGTGGCGCGGGTTCCCGACCGATCAGCGCGGCACGTACTTCAGGAACTTCTGGGGAAACGACGGCGCCCCCGCGGCGGTCAGTGACATCGGCGATTTGCGCGAGAACCTGGGCCGGGCGCTCGGAACCGCGCCACCCAACTCGCCCGCCAATCAGTTCGTGCTGCTGCTCCGGAGCAGCCTCCTGCGGCGCTATCCGAACGCGATTGTCTATCTCACGCCGGCCGTAACCGGCACGACGCGACCGCCCGACATCTTTCCGATCTTCAACGGTGCGATGGAGCCGGACATCAACTTCGCCGGCTTCCCGATTTCGCCCGCCGCGGCGGTCGGCGGCCGCGGGAATCCCGGCTACTACGTGGTGATCCAGGAGCACCCGACCGAGCCGCGCTTCGGTCTCGAAGTGGCGGTGAGCACTGCCCTGCTCGGCACGAAGAGTCATCTTCCGATCGGCACCCAGCCACCCGCGGGTGTGCCCTTGAAGGGACGGCTCTGGGGCAGGAACTCGGCGCACATGGCGGACATCACCCGCCGGCTGCCGGTCCGGATCACGATTCATGCGTCGCAACTCGTCTCCCTGACCTGATCGATGGATTCCCGAAATGCCTGACTACTTCAAGAGTCCCGTCGCGATTCCCGCCACGGCCGCCGGCATGCCCGCGGCGGCGCTGTGTCCCGGCGACCTGCCGCTCGTCCTGCTGCCAGTCCGGCTCGAGACGCGGTTCTTCACGCTCGCCGACCGCAGCACTGAACTGCGCGTGCGCGTCTTCCCGGACAAGATTCATCTCGACAGCCACGAGCCGGATCTCACGGCCGACGAGCAGAGGTGGGGTCAGCACTACTGGGAGCAGAACTGGCGCGCCGGCGACGTCAGGACCGACGGTCAAGCCGCGGCTGCTGATGCCTGGCGCCAGCTGGCGGATCGTTTCGGTGCCGGCCGCGCGGCGTGGATCGCGCGCGTGCTGCAGCCGACGAATTCGTCAGAGCGGCCGAATGCACCCGCACTGCAGGGTACGGCGCTGACGCCAGCCCCGATGTTTCCGGCCATCACGCTTGCCGACAGCGATGAGGCCTGGCGCCATCCGCCGCAGGCGCGGCTGCTGCCGGACCGCTGGGTCGCGGTCGTGCATTCGGGCGGAAAGGTGGCCGTGACGGTCACAGGGAAGGACATCAAGAGACCGCTCGCGGTCGGCCCCGATCCGCGGGCGCCCGAGCCAGACGAGGCGGCAAGGGCTGCGATTGAACGGGGCGAACAGCTCGCAATCGACGCCGGCATGAAGTGGATGACCGATTTCGACGAAGCCGAATCCGCGGGAATGGCGCTGCGCGTCGCGATCCCGGCCGCGACGCTGTCGGCCGGCCTCGACAGCCTCGTCGTGTTCGGCGTCGGACGCACGCTGGGCGTCGCCGACACTGCCGACCAGCTCGCGAACCTCTTCGACGCCCACCACTACACCGACGGCTTCGCCTTCATCCGCCCCGGCACGCCGACCAACAACACCGACGATCGGCGCGCCGGCTACAGTTCCGACGATCCAGGCCACCAGCGCACGTTCGATCTCGAGGTTGCCGGCACGCCCGGGCTCGACGACAACAACGCGCTGCACACCGGCACCGCGCTCGGGCTGCAGTTCGATCGGATCCTGCCGACGTTCGGGCGCGTCGAGCGCGGACTCGAACGCGAGGGCCGCCACATGCGCAGCATGAACACCGCGCTGTGGCAGGCGGGCTGGGGTTACTTCCTCACGAACATGATCGGTACGGAAGCGGGACTGACGCGGCCAGACCTCGAATGGGCGCGCAGGCACTTCCTCGACCACGTGCGCTGTTTTGGTCCGCTGCCGGCCTTCCGGTGCGGCGCACAACCCTATGGCCTCCTGCCGGTGACGTCACTGGATCTGTGGCAACCAGGCCCTGATGCGCAGCCGCAGGACACGTGGCTCAAGGGAATGCTCGTCGCGTTGCGCGAAACCCTCTGGCGCCCGGCAGCGGCGTCGGTGGCGCGGATCGGGAATCGCCGCGGCATCACTCCGGATCCGGATGCGGATCTCGCCGACGTGATGCGCACGGACGCGCTCTCGAACGGCTATCGCACCCGCAATGTGTTCGGCCGGCATTTCCTGCAGCACCTGCAGCGGTTCGCCGGCGCGAGCATGGCCGACAGCGATCCCGCGCAGATTGCGGTCCTGCAGCAGCTCGGGCTTCCCTGGCGGCCCCGGCTCTCGCGGATGTGGAACGCCGACTGGCATCGAACGCTGTTCTCGTCGCTGGTACAGCCCGGAGAAGTGTCGCCCTGGAGAAAGCTGGATCCCGACTTCATGACCGCTCTCCTCTCGGAACCACATATCGAACAGCTGATTCAGGCAAGGCCCGATCCCCAGGCACCGATCGGCGATGCGAGCCTGCTGCAGATGCTGCTGCGCCACGCCCTGCTCCGCGAGATCGCATACGCGGGCGCGCGGCTCCAGGCCGATGAGACCGGCGCGGATCTGGCGGCGCTGCTCCGTGACGCCGAGCTCGTGGATCTCGTCACCGGTGCGCAGCCGACCAATCACTGGCGGCGGCAACTCGAGAGAACCCTGACGGTCACCGGCGGCCGGACGATCCGCGAATATCTCGAAACGCAGACCACGTTTTCGACTCCGGCGCTTGCCGCGCTGGGCGAGTTCCGCGCGAGTCTCGCTGATCTCAGGGATCTCGACAGCGAGGCCCTGTCGCACCTGATGCAGGGCACGCTCGACCTCTCCGCGCACCGGCTCGACGCGTGGATCACGTCGGTCGCCACCAGGCGCCTGACCGCGATGCACGTGGACGGACCGAATGGCCAGTACGTCGGCGCCTATGGATGGGTCGAGAACCTCAAGCCGATGCCGGCGTCGTTCGTGAAGCCAGTCGCCACGCTGCCGGCCGGCGAACCCGGACCGCTGCAGACTCCGGCCAATGACAGCGGCTTCATTCACGCGCCGTCCATGACGCACGCTGCCACTGCCGCCCTCTTGCGCAACGCGCACCTCGGTGCGTCCGGTGTGCCAAGTCCCACGAGCCCGTTCGCGATCGAGCTGTCCTCGCGCCGGGTTCGTGAAGCGTCACGGCTGCTCGACGGCGTGCGCCAGGGGCAACCCCTCGGCGCGTTGCTCGGCTACCGCGTCGAGCGCCTGCTCCACGAGACCGTCGTCGACGGCGGCCGCACGATGGACCGCTTCATCGCGCCGCTGCGCCGCGTGGCCCCGCTCGTCGCGCGCGCGGCCGCAACCCCGACCGGACCCGTCGAAACGATCGCCGCGGAGAACGTGGTCGATGGGCTCGTCCTGCACCGGCGCTGGAAGGAAGAGCGCAGCGCAGTCATCGCGGAGGTGACAGCCGCCGGCCTGGGGACGAGCGACCTCGCGACGATCTCGTCGATCCTCGACCGGCTCGGCGACATGATCGATGGGTTGAGCGACGCCCTCACCGCGGAAACCGCGTATCAGATGGTGCGTGGCAACACGTCACGCACGGCCAGCGCGCTCGCCGCCATCGCGGAGGGAGATGCGCCGCCGCCGGAGCTCGAGGTCGCGAAAACACCGCGCTCGGGGACGTCGCTGACGCACCGCCTCCTCCTCCTGATGAGCGGACCGAACGTGAACACGCCGGGATGGATCAGCGCGGCGAACCGCGCCCGCTCGAACGCGGAGCCGATGCTCAATTTCTGGGCGTTCAAGCTCCTCGGTGACGGCAGCAAGATCCGCTGCACCATCGAGCGGCTCGATGATGCGACGGGTGCGGTTGCCGAAACCCGCAAGCTGCCGCTGAGCGAGCTCGCCCTGGCTCCACTCGATGTCGTTTACGGTGTCGAGGCCGCAAACACCACCGCTCAGCCCGGCATGACGCTCAGCGACATCGAGCAGCAGATCCTCTATCACTCGAAGCGCAAGACTGGCGGCTTCGATCCTCTGGCAACGCTTCGGCTGCAGCATGCGCGGCCCGGCGATCTCGCCGCCGGCGAGATCACGCTATTCGACGCGCTCGAGCAGGCGCGCGCGGTGCGGCGGCTCCTGGGCGTGGCCCGCGGCGCCGACCCTGAAGATCTGAATCCGCCAGAGCGCACGGGACAGGGGGTCATCGATCTCGTCGAGCTCGAAGCGCGCGTCGTCCGCGCGGAGAACGCGCTCAACGCAGCGCACGTCGGCCTGAGAAATCTGATCGCGCGGATCACGACCACCACGACCGCGGAAATGCTTCGCACGGCGATGGTGAAACTGGGGGCGTTCGGCGTCGAGCCCTCGATACCGGTCAGCGTCGCGGGTGAGGATGCCGGTGCGAAGGCCGCACTCGTTCAACAGGGGCAGGCGCTCCTGAAGCTGAGCGGCCCTCGCCTGGATCAGGGCGCGTTGCTTCGAACCGAGCCGGTGGCGACCGATCAGCGCGGCCGGCGCGCGCAGCTCACGGCGCGGATGCGCGCGGTGTTCGGCGATCTCTTCGTCCTGCTGCCGCGCTTCACCTTCGATGCGGCGGCGGCCACTGAGTTCGGCAGCGCCCTCGCAGGCAGCACGGTCGCGCAGGGGGGCGATCCGCTGGCGGTCAACACCTGGTTCGCCCGGTGTTCACGAGTACGGGATTCGGTGTCGCGCTTTGGCGCCTGCCTCCAGCGTGCGGAAGTGCTCAACGCCGGGGCACGGCTCAATTTGAGCGTTGCCCAGCTGCCGTTCCAGAACGGTGAACGGTGGGTCGAACTCCCGCCGGCGGCGGGAGCCGTGATTCCCCCGAGCAAACTGTCGCTGGCGATCCACACCATCGGAACGATCAACCCCGCGCTCTTCACGACCGGCCTGCTCGTGGACGAGTGGGTCGAGGTCGTGCCGAACACACGCGAAACGACTGCCCTCGCGTTTCAATTCGATATGCCGGACGCGTGCGCGCCGCAAAGCGTGCTGATCGCCGTGCCGCCGGTGCCCGGACAGGACTGGACCGCCGAGACCCTGCGCCGGGTGCTCATGGAGACCCTCGACCTCGCGAAGCTTCGCGCGGTCGACACCGCGTCACTCGGCGCGGCTGCGCAACACTTGCCCGGACTCTACTTCGCCTTCAACACCGAGGACCACGCCGTCTCGACCGACTTCGTGGCCGTTACCCGCTGACAGGTTCGCATCATGCCCGAGCAGCTGTTCATCAACATCACGTTCCCGACCGGCGTACCCACGGTAGACCGCACGTTTCAATTGCGCGGCAACATCTCGTGGTCCGTACCTCAGGGCTGGACGAACATCAGCAAGAACGTGTCCGTGCAGTTTGGACCGGGAGGCCAGCTGGTCGCAGGGACGTTCACCAGCGACACCAATTGGCAATGCACGGGAACCATCAATCCCTCCACGCCGTGGGGATCGTTCGTTCAGCTGTCGTTGAGCGCAAACGCATCCTTCGAGGTAATGCGTTTCCCGACACGTGTCGTCAGGACCCTCCCCGTTTCGACCACCTTCATGGTGCGGCTCATTCCGCCGATCGCCCCGACGATCGGCCTGGCGCCGTTCGCGTCGCCAATCGTGGCGCCGCAAGTCCCGCTCGATTTCATGTTCGTCGGGTCGGCATCGAGCGTGCAGGCACCGATCGCATTGGTGCAATACAAGGTCGAAGGCGGCGAGTTCGCAAACGCGGTCAACGCGAGCGGCAACTGGTCGCAGTTCACCATCAGGCTGCCGCTGCCGCCGACGGCCGGTGGTCCCGATCACGTGCTGACCATTCGCGCGTTCGATACGTTCGGAACCGTCGGCGAAATCTCGAAGCCCTTTGCGGTTCACCCCGAGCCCCCGATTGTCGTTCCGCCAGGCAGCGACACGACCTTCACCGGCGCCCCGACGTCGTCGTCGATCACCAGCTGGACGCGGCTCGAGCCACAGTGCACCAACGCCGACATCGGCACGAGCTCGAGCGCGCGCGTGTTCGACCCGCTCTGGATGCTGACGCGCCAATGGCAGATGGGGGAATTCCAGGCGGAGGATGCCGGAACTCCCGTCCAGGCCCGCGTCCGCGCGACAACCGGGATGCTGTGCCGCCGGTTCTCGGGAGAACTGCCCAAGCCATCCGCGTCACCCGCGCCGGTTCCGATTGCCGCGCAGTCCTACAATCCCGCGCAGACGCCGCTCGAAGTGCTCGTCGAGCGGCGCCGCATGCGGGCGAACGACGAGAAGGACGCGCGGATGCTGACGTTCGCCGTCGAGTCCGGTCTCCATTTCCTGCGGATGATCGAATCGGTGGCACTGTCGAAGTACCGGTCGGTCTTCATAGCGAAGCTCGCCCTCCGGCCGCCGGCCAGTTCCCCTTTGATCGACGATGCGACGTCGCGGTATGTGCAAGCGATGGCCGGCCGGGCGCCTGACGGCCGGCAGCTCGCGGCCGCGCTTCGCGCGAACGGGCCTGCGCAACTGGTCCTCGATCCTGTCCTGAACATTGCCGTCGCCGATCGGCCGAAAGTGCAGCAGGCGGCGACGAACTGGCTCGCCTGGTACGACGCGATGTACAGCGAGCCTGGCGGCACCACCGATGACGGCTGGAACCCGCCGCGGCTGGAGTACGCGCTTTCGGTGGGTGCGCGGTTGTCGGGGAACGCCGGTGATGAGACGACCTACTCGGGCTCGGAGATCGACGGCCCGATCGACTGGAGCTCGTTCGACATCAACACCCAGGCGTCGCTGACCACCGCCGCCGACCAGGGGTTCACGTCCGTCGTCGAGTCCACGATTCCTGCGCCGGTGACTTTCCCTGGCATCCCGGCGCCACGGTTCTGGGAGATGGAGGATGCGCGCCTGGCCTACGGCCTGGTGCCGGTCGGCCCGACCGATCTCGCGCAGCTGTTGATGATCGAGTACGTCAGCAGCTACGGCAACGACTGGTTCGTCGTGCCGCTCAGCCTGCCGGTCGGCTCGGTCACCCGGGTGGACTCGCTGGTCATTACCGATACATTCGGCGTCCGCAGCCTGATCCGGCCGATCGGCGATCCGGCGATCCCGGCGGCGAACTTCTCGCTGTGGCAGTCGTCGCTCCGGAACCCGAGCTCGTTCAGCGCCGCGCGGCTGGTCACGAACCGGTTCTTCCTGCCGCCGACTCTCAGCCGCACGATCGACAGCGGGCCGCTCGAGGACGTCCTGTTCATGCGCGACGAGATGGCCAACCTCGCGTGGGCGATCGAACGGACCGTAGAGAGTCCGATCGAACAACCGGCGCAGCGCTACGAAACACCCGATGCGGTCCCGGTCATTCCGCCGGTCGATCCGGCAGTCGCCGATTTGCCGCGCTACCTGCTGTCAACGCAGGTGCCGACGAACTGGATCCCGCTACTGCCGGTGCAGATTCCGAATCCCGGCTTCGAGAGCACGCCCGGACAGATCCTGTCGCGCCTCAAGCGCGGCGCAGTCCTGCAGCCGGACGGGACGGGCAAGGTTCACACCTCGGTCGGGGAAGTCCTGGGATCGCTCGGCAGCCAGCTGCTCTACGACGAGGAGGTCCCGCGCGAGGGCGCCCGCATCACGCGGCAGCGCCGGATGGCGCGGTGGATGGACGGGTCGACGTGGCTGTGGACCTCGTTCCGAAACCAGGTCGGCCAGGGCGAGGGCTCGAGCCAGCTGAAGTTCGACCAGCTGATCGAGCCGGGGGAGCCGCGATAGGGCGATTTACTCGCGGGTTCGCGGGTTCGCGGGTTCGCGGGTTCGCGGGTTCGCGGGTTCGGTGGTTCGGTTCGATGGCGCGTCAGCGCATCCCGTCTTTACTTTCGAACCGGCATCAGGACCCCGACCGCCTTGCCGTCGACAAGGATCACCACCGGCTGCAGTTCGCCGCCCATTCGGAAACGGGCCGATTGAAGTGGCAGGATTCGGCGGAGGTAGTCGATGTACGTGGCGTTCAGCGGAATGCCGCTCGGGGTGGTGTAGGTCCGGCCGTTTCCGGGCGCCTTGAGATCGCTGAAACGGTATTCGTCCTTGAGCGGGGAACTCCTTCTCCGGCAACGTCGGAAGCTTCGCGAGCGCCGCGTCGATGGCGATGCCACCGTCGGTGACCAACCTGCGGCCATCGCTCAGGCGAACGACGCCTTGCCAGATCGGATCGCCGCTCGTGCCAGGAGCCGTTGGTTTCATTCGAGACTGCGCCGGCACGGGCTGACTGGCTACCGTGAGGATGGCCACCAGCGTCGTCGCAACGATTGAGGATTGCACGCCGTCAGTATAGGTGAGGGCAGCGCGCTGTCACTGATTCCGACGCGTCTCGTGCTGTCCGACGATCTGCTCGAGCCGCTCCCGCTCTTCGGTGGAGATGGTCAGGTCGCTAACATCGTTGATGCGCTCGATGACGAGGTAATACTCCGCGTCCATCCTGCACGTACCGCGTTTCAAGACTTTCGAGACGGTTTGCCAGACTCGTTCGCGCATCGCCGTCAGGGTGGGCAGACTCGAGGTGGCCATCCTGTCGTGGACTGTCCGTACCTGCTGTGGAGTGAGAACGCGCGACATCTCCAGGACGTCCTGCAAGCCTAGGCGAAGGGCCGCGCGCGCAGACCTGAACCCGGAGCGCTCGGCTCTCGCGACCCCTTCCTCGAATGCCTTGGCGAGTTTCACTTGTGGAGTGGGGACTTCCCTCAAAACGATGAACTGGTTTACCACCTGCACATCACCACTGACACATTGTGGATGCCGCCAGATGAGGGGGAAATGGAGCGGGATGTGTGCGGTAATTTTCGTACAGGTTAGGACCCGCGGCGACTTCGAGATCGCTTCTTTCGGGCCGGACTTCTACGAGGAGCACTGATCGATTGTTTTTGCACCGTCAGCACTCGTCGCAATCCCAGGGTGAATCGTTCCATTGTGCCCTCCGGGTTATCGGCGAGCACGTCCGGGACGCTTTCCTCGTCGGAGTTGCGGGAATCTTTTTTCAGCACGTTTGCGGCTCCTCCTTGCCGGTGAGCGCAATGTAGGTGAGGCGCTTGTTGGTGATGCCCTTGAGGCTGAGGACGAAACGCTGTGCGTCTCCAGTGCGTTCTTAGCGGTTTTTAACTACCTTCAAACGAACCTGCGAACGCTTGCGATTGTGGCGCTCCAACAGACCCATAACGGCGAGTAACCAGCCTGAACTCAACTCGGCCCGGACCGAGTTCGCAAATCGGCCAATCAAGGCTGGATTAGAAAACACTTGACAGGCTTTTCGAAGACCTAGTCGATTGATCGCGTCTTCTTCGCCAGTTGCGCGAACTAGACGCCTGGCGCCTCCACACGAACACTTCTCCATCGCATCCAGCGTTCGGCCTTTCCATACCTGCGAACGTCGCAACGGCCGGCGCTCACGCGGTATGGAAACGGCGATGCTACAAAGGAGCATGACGAACGAGCTCACGAGAAACGCACGCCTCTCTGATGTCGAACTGCTGGAAGAAGTTAAACGACTGACGGTAGCGGAGCGGGAGGCTACAGCCGGTCTGATTGCGGCACTCGGCGAGCTCGATGCCCGCCGGCTCTACTTAGGCGAGGGCTGCTCTTCGCTGTTTGCCTACTGTACTCAGGTCCTCCACTTGTCGGAACACGCCGCCTACCTTCGTATCGAGGCTGCGCGTGCCGCACGGAAGTGGCCGGCCATCCTGCGGCTGCTCGCCGAGGGCGCACTGCACCTGACCGCGATCAGCCTGCTTGCGCCGCATCTCACCGAGAGCAATCACAGCAGCGTGCTCGTGGTCGCGCGGCACAAGAGCAAGCGCGAGCTCGAGGAGATGGTGGCGGCGCTGCGGCCGCAGCCGGCCGTGCCTTCATCAGTGCGAAGACTGCCGGCGCCGAAACCATCCACGCCGGCAGCGAGGAGTCCGCGTGTACCTGAGCGCGTCGAAACGTGCCCGCCGGCAACTGCAGCCGTCAGCGGACCGGTTCGCGAAACTCGCCCACCAGCCCCCGAAGTCAAGCCACTCGCACCCGAGCGGTACAAGGTCCAGTTCACCGTCTCCGGAGAGACGCACGCGAAGCTGCGCGAAGCCCAGGAGCTGCTGCGGCATTCCATCCCGGACGGCGACGTGGCCGCGATTTTCGAGCGCGCGTTAACGGTACTCGTCACACAACTGCGTAAAACGAGGCACGCGCTCGTCAAGCGTCCGCGAGTAACGTCGACGCGCACCGGCGTCGGCCGACACATCCCGGCGTCCGTCAAGCGCGAAGTCTGGCAGCGCGACCAGGGGCGGTGCGCGTTCGTGGGCTCGATCGGCCGCTGCACGGAGCGCGGCTTCCTCGAATATCACCATCGCATCCCGTTCTCGGACGGCGGCGCATCGAGTCCAGACAATCTCGAGTTACGGTGCCGGGCGCACAATGCATTCGAGGCGGAACGCTGGTTTGGAGTGCGGGAAGAAGACCTGGTGCGGGAGGCGCGGGCGGCGTTCGATTGACAACCAGGGCTCTTTCGCTCGGCCTGGAACGGCGTAATATCCTGCTCACGATGAACCGGATGACTGCTCGCGCGCTCTCGTTTGCTGCCGCGACCATGCCACTCGCCTTCGCGTCGATCCGGGCCATCCGGACTAGCTGGGATTTCCGGTACTTCATGATCGCGGCCGCTGGACTGATCGGCGCGGCGGCGACGCTCGCAATCGGGCGTGGATATGCCCACAGCAGCAACACCTTCGCGATGACACTTGTGGCGCTCGTGGCTGCAGCTCTTCTCTCAGTGCTGGCAGCGATCGCGATTGGAACCAGGCTTGGCCTCGGCTTACTCGTCGTCGCGGCCTCGTTCGCGGCCTGTTTTGCTGCAGCCGTGTTCTTCCACCTGCACGCGGGCGTCGGAAACCCGGTTGAATGAAAGAGTGCCGTCGGGCTCACGAACATTGAGGCACTGCGCATTGATCTCGTCGGAGCGCTGAGGTCCACATATCGATCCTGATCGCAGACATGGCGGGCGTTGTTCAGACGCGACGGCACGCGCGGCGGGCCTCGACCACCGGGTTGCGATGCTACGGCTGGCTTGGTCCGGTCAGCCTCGAGCCTCTGGGCGCCCTGCTCTTCAGCTCGTCATCGATGACGCGCTGGAACGCTTCGAACGGCTGCGCGCCGGGAAGGAAACGCCCGTTGATGAAGAATGCCGGTGTCGCAGAAACGCCGAGCGTTTCACCGGAGCTCAGATTGCCGGCGACTACGGTGGCTGCCCGTGCGTCCTTCGTGCATGCGGTGAAACGCGTCATGTCGAGACCGAGGTCGGCCCCATACTGCGTCAGGTCCCTGTCTTCGAGCCGACTGCTGTTCGCAAACAGCCGGTCGTGATACTCCCAGAAACGGCCCTGGTCGTGGGCGCATTGTGCCGCGATATCGGCGGCGCTGGCCCGCGGGTGGATCGAGTTGAGGGGAAAGTCCCGGAACACGATCCGGATCCGATCGCCGTTCGTCTGCTGGACTTTCTTCACCGTTGGACCGACTCTCGCACAGAAAGGACACTGGAAATCGGAGTACATAACGATCTGGACGGGCGCATCCGTGCGGCCCGCCGATGGCTCGTCGCCCGCGACGCTGATCGCCTCGCGCGGCGGCGTGAGCAGGACCGCGACACTCGTCGCGGCGCGGAGCCTGGCGACGTAGCGGGCCTTGGCCTCGTCGCGCCGCTGCTGCTCCAGCGCCTCGCGAATCTTCGCGGCAATCTGCTCGAGTGAGGCGCCGCCGACCCGCGTGTGGTTCGCCTCGTACCAGTCGGCGACGTCGCGTTCCGTCACGGCCACCAGGGTGCGAGCCACCTCGCGTTCGACCAGCGCAGCAGCACTCAGGCCGGCCGCGGCCGCGTCGGCCTGAATCAGGCGATCGGCAATGAGGGTCTCGACGGCGTTCTTGCGCGCCTCGTAGATGGCATCGCGCAGGCGCAGCCCCCGGAAGCGTCCCGAGTCCTGGACCATCGCCACCCGATCGACGTCGGCGAGCGTGATCGCATGGTCGCCGACGCGGGCAGCCACACCGGAATCCGCGGCGCGCTCGGCCGCGACCGGGGTGAGGAGTGAAAGGGTCAGCGTGGCAATCAACAAGCTTGCTGGCGCATGGTGTCTGGACATGGCGGGTCCTCCGAAGAAAAACGGACGAACGCGCCGCCGCGTCCGTCCGGCAGGATTTCACTGCTGCGACTGGCTGCAGATGTTACTGATGAACGACTGGCACGCGGCGATCTGCGGCGCGGTGAGCGGAGACTTCGACACGATCGGGCTGCTTCCTCCGGTCCACCCCGTGCAGTACGAGCCTTCGACGGCGTAGTTCACGAGATTCAGCCGTACGGCATCCGATCCAAAGTGCACTTGTGATTCGCTCCCCCCGGCCGAGCAATAGGTGACCGAGAGGTTCGCATCAGCCGCAAACTGCTGCACCTGGCCCCATCCCGCCGCACACGGACACAGGCACGGCGGCGCCTGCCCCGTCAAACGCAGGAAGTTGCTGTAAACCTTGTTGCACGCCGTCGCTGACGCCGCCGGGGCCGCGCTGTCGCAGTCCATGGCTTCGCAGTACGACGTACACAGGCCGTAGGCAGCACCTGTCTGGCCATTACACGCCGTCTCCTGGGCAGGCGTCTGGCTGTCCGGCGTCTGGGCCGCTGCCGGCAGCGGAATCGCTGCCAGGGCGGTAAACGCGAGGATGCCAAGCACCCGCGAGCTCACACCTTTGAGCATGGGACCTCCTTGTTGTGTCAGATCGGACCGCATTGGGCCCTACATCTGGATCTGCGCAAAAACCGGCGTGCACCTATCACGTGGGCAAAGGCGGCGCCGCGAGAGGATCGAAGGTGGGTCGTCTACCGATACGGCTGCAGGAGATTGATGTCGCTGCGCTGCTGGTCGATCTGGGTATAGAGGACGCGGCGGTCGTCGGGCGACACGGCCAGCCCGCCCGCGGCGAGCGCCGGAGGGGCCTGGAGTGAGGTGAGAGTCTCGATGCGCCTGGTGGAAGCGTCGTAAGACTGAAGCAGGAATCGCGGGCTGTGCCCGGCACCATCGGGAGATTGGCGTTCGAGGTAGATAATGCCGTTCCGCGTGGGACGCCAGAAGGCGAACTGGACGACCGTCCGTGCCTGCCCCAGTTGATCGACCAGCGCGGGTTCCTCAGAGCCTCCCCGGACCGGCCTTCGCCAGAGCGAAGTGTTCACGCGCTCGCGCCCGTACACCAGGAACCGGCCATCGAGCGAGAACTGCGCACCGAATGCGCCGGTTGTTGTGACCTGTTCCTCCGAACCGCCATCGGGCCGCACCCGCCACGTTTGCGGCGGTCCCGTGCGTCGTGACGTGAAGTAAATCCACTCCCCGTCGGGGGACCAGACGGGAACCACGTCAGCGCCGGGATCCGTCGTGAGCCGCCTCGGCGCTCCACCCGACACCGCGATGAGATAGACGTCGGCGTTGCCCCGAACGCGGGCATCGAACGCGACGTACGCGCCGCCGGGCGACAGCCGTGGTGACCCCACGGTGCTCGCCGGAACCCGGGAGAAGTCGGTGATCTGACGGGCCGCGACGCTGTCGGCGGACCCGATGAAGATCTCGTCGCGACCCGTACGGTTGGAGACGAAGACGAGCTGGCTCCCGTCACGCGAAAAATCCGGACTGCCATCGAGCCAGGATGAGGCGCTGACGCCGGGGCGTGGGGGCCCGGCTGCTGCACCTGTCGGGGCGATGGGCACCTCCCACATGTTCGTGTCTTCAAGCGATGCCACGAACGCGAGCCGATCGCCACGCCGCGGCACCGTGGGCATGGTCGATCCCGGACCGGTATCCGGCAAGGCTGCCGGGCTCCCGCCGCCTGCGGGCACACGCCACAAGCGTCCCGCGCCCAGGCGGGCCGACGAAAAAATCAACGACTGGCCGTCCTGGGTCCAGACAGGACCTTCCAGAAGCCGATCGTCGAACGTGATCCGCCTGGCGTTGGCGCCCGACGCGTCGGCGACCCAGATGTCGGAGACCGCCGTGGTTGGAATCCGCTGAAACGCCAAACGGGTCCCGTCCGGCGAAAACGCCGGCGCGATGTCGATGGAGCCCCTGGGCGGCGCCGTCAGCGGGCGCCGAACGCCGCCGTGCAAGGGCAGCAGGATGAGCCCCGCGCCGGCGGCACCGGGAGGGGCCGGCCTGCCGGCCGCGATGAACTGTCCATCGGCAGAAAAGGAGATGCGTGGATCGGCCACTGTCCCGACTTCGCGTTCCTCACCTCCCCCCGACGAGACGACAAAAACGCGGGTGCGATCGCGGACGAACGCGAGAAGGCTCCCATCGGGCGAGAACGCCGGAAATTGATCGACCGCCGGGTTGGTGGTGAGCCGCACAGGCTCTCCGGCGATCGCTCTCACATAGACGTCCACGTTGTCCCGCGACGGTCCATCCCACGAGAAGGCCACCCGTTCGCCGTCAGGTGAGAAGGCGGGCGTTCCCTCCATGCCAGCGAAGCTCGTGAATGGCACGACCATCGGCGGCGCCTGAGTCTTAGGCCGAAACTGCCAGACGCCTGCGACCGTCGCGGCGAGCGCGGCCCCCGCGGCGGCGACGCGCAGCGTGGTTGGCCGCGCGCGGCCGGGGGGTACTGGCGCACCCCTCGGATCTTCATGGCGTCCAAGGGCTTCCAAGTCCAGCGCCAGTTCACTGCCCGACTGATAACGCTCCTGTGGAGACTTCGCGAGCGCACGCGCCACGACCCGGTCGAACGCCGGCGTCAGCGCCGGTCGTACCGACGAGGGGGGCGCCGGGTCGGCATGCAGGATCGCGTCGAAGGTCGCGGTCACGCTCGACTTCCTGAACGGCAGCACACCGGTCGCAAGCTGATACAGCAGCACGCCGACCGCGAACAGATCGGTACGGTGATCCACGGGCTGCCCGAGGGCCTGCTCCGGGCTCATATAGTCAACAGTTCCCATCACCAGGCCCGGTGTGGTGACGGTGCGCGAGGACACCTGGTCCAGATCGTTGGGGCCGGCGGGACTGTCCTGCGCCAGCTTGGCCAGGCCGAAATCGAGGACCCTGACCGCGCCCTGTGGCGTGAACATCACGTTGGCGGCCTTGATGTCACGGTGCGTAATCCCGGCAGCGTGAGCGGCCCCGAGCGCCGCGACAACCTGCAGGGTCACGGAGAGCACCGTGTCGAAGACCAGAGGCCCGTCGCGCAGGAGCACATCGAGCGTCCGCCCCTCGACATGCTCCATGGCGATGAAGGGCATGCCGTCGGCCTCTCCGAGCTCGTAGATCGCCGCGACATTCGGATGCGTCAGTGTCGAAGCGGCGCGGGCTTCCAGGCGGAAGCGTTCGAGGCGGCGCGGATCCCCGGCGAGTTCCCCCGGCAGAATCTTGATGGCGACCTGCCGGCCGAGCACTCGATCCCTGGCCAGATAGACCTGACCCATCCCGCCCGCTCCGATCCGGTCGATGATCTCGTAGTGGGACAGTGACCGGCCGATGAGAGCCCTGGACAGGCGGGCGGCGTCGGCCGCTGTTCCTGGACCCGCGCCGCTGCGACTATCCCAGCCCATTGCTCGAATGAGTTTTCTGCGGAGGGGGAGTCGGATCGCAGGAGCGATTCGACTTCGGCGAGCAGGGTGGCGTCGGTGCCGCACGCTTGTTGCAGGAACGGTTCGCGTTCCTCCGGCGGGCGTTCCAGGGCTGCGTGGAAGAGGACGTCTACTCTCGCCCAGCGGTCGGCGGTCGCCCCGCGATCGTCGGGAGGGAGAGATGCCGGCATCAGTCGCGTAATTCCCGTTTCAGCCACGCGCGAGCCAACCGCCAGTCCCGCATGACCGTGATCGCGGAGACGCCGAGGACATCCGCGGTCTCTTCAACCGTGGCGCCGGCAAACAGGCGGAGGGTCGCGACCCGCGCTTTCCGTTCGTCGGACCGAGCGAGACGTGTCAGTGCGGCATCGATGTCGACGATCCCGTCGAACCGGACGGCGCTCGGTTCCAGCACGTCCGAGAGCGAGACGCGGCAGAAGTCTCCACCGCGCTTCTCGGCGTGTCGCCGCCGCGCATAGTCAACCAGAATGAACCGCATGATCTGCGCGGCAACCGCAAAGAAATGCCCACGGTCCCGCCAGTGCATCCCGCGCTCGCCCTCGAAACGGAGCCAGGCCTCGTTGACCAGTGCCGTTGGCTGCAACGTGTGATCACCGCGCTCGCCGCGCAGACTGCGCCGCGCGATGCGGCGCAATTCACCTTCGACCAGCGGCAGGAGGGTGTCGAAGGCGTCCCGATCGCCGTCGCTCCAGCGTGCGAGGTACGCCGTGATCGCGCGAGCGGCCGCGGGTTTGGAATCCGACATGGTCCGGGAATGGCGCATTCTAGCACTCGCAGCCCTGCCGCAGGGGCATCGTCGCGGCGAGGCCATTCAATCGGGAGGCTGAGTGCGGCCAAAAACGCAACGAGGTCACGGGAAACCGGTGACCTCGAATTGCAGATAGCGATGGTTGCGGGGGCTCGCAACCGTCGGTACTTGCAGCACTGGTCTGCGGCGGCGTGAGTGTGAGCTGGTTCTGATTCGCAGACGAGGAGTAAGCGCACGAACCTCTCACCCACTGCTCTTCAATATCCACCCCGCAAAGAATTCACAATTCGGTCGGTGATCACTTGTTATCGGCCCGCGGACCTCAAGAAACGCCGCGCCGCCTGCAGCTCGGGGCGGTCGGGATCGGCGCTCTTCCACATTTCAATCAGCCGCGTGTATTGTTCTCTGGCTGCGGCTGTGTCCCCCATCGCCTCGGCCGCCCGTGCGATGCCGAAGATCGCCTTGGGCCGGCCCGGCGTGCGTCGCAGCGTCTCCTCGAAGTGCTTGCGCGCCTCCGCGGGCCTGCCCATGTCCATCAGCATCGATCCATAGAGCTCATGCGCGGGAATGATCGGGTACGGCGGCTGCGAGAGGCTGTCGATTGAATCTTCGATCGCCACGGCGGCATCCATCTCCCTTACCGCTCCCGCTGCGTCGCCGGCCGCGTGTGCGGCCGCCGCCGCCGCTTCTCTGGCCTGCATGGTCAGGATCTGCTGCACAAACGGATGCTGCCCTGGGACGCGCGCGCGCTCCATCATTTCGGCGGCTTTGGTCTTCGCCGTCGCCGCGTCGTTCCGCTTGGCCGCCGCCATCGCCTCGAGATGGAGCTTCATCACCACGAAATCGCTTGATGGCGCAACCAGCGGCAGGGCCGGCACCTCGCTCCACGATTCCGATTCCACGATGAAGCGGGCGAGGGTGTCGAAGTAACCGTAGAGCACGCGATCGGGCAGCGCGAAGATCGTCCGACCACGCACGTGGCGAGCCTGAAGGTCCTGAGAGTCGGGAGCGGTGTTGCGGTTCGGAGTCGCTGCGTACTCTGCCGCGAACAGATCGACGGCCCTCTTCGCATCTTTGTAGCGGCCGAGCTGAAGGTAGTTATAGGACAGGTAGTTAAGTGAATGGAAGTCGCGCAGCGCACCAGGCTCTCCCGCCAGTTTCACATCCTCGCTTGAAATCCGCCACGCGTTCTCATTGGTCGTCGCTGCCTCGTCCCAGTACCCGAGGCGCGTGAAGATGTGCGAGGGCATGTGATACGCGTGTGGCACTGCGGCGGCCGTCTTGGCGTACGCACGCGCAACGCCTACACCAGTTTCGGCATGAACCGGATCGTCGTAGGCGTGAATGAGGTAATGCAGCACTCCGGGATGCTGTTTGTCGCGACCGTAGACCGATTCGAAGAGGGCAATCGCACGGCCCTGCATCTCGAAACCTTTCGTCCCTTCCCTGATGGTGCCGATGATCGAGAGGCCATAGAACAACGTGGTCTCGTCGTCCGGATACTTCGCCTGCGTGGCGACCATCTGGTCGCGGTAGGCCTCATCACGTGACTGCTTCGTCCCCGCACCGCCATCCTTGTAGAGCGCGGCGACCGCCCGAAGGTACATGTGCTCGCGATCGTTTTGCGACTGAGCTCTGAGTCCCTTCTGCACATGCGCCCATGCAGCCGCCGTGTCCTCCGGCGACGGCGCATCCCAGAGCGGGTGGTTGTAGGTCATGGCCGCGCCCCAGTAAGCCATGGCACACTCGGGATCCGCTTTCTGGATCTCCTGAAACAGCGTGAGGGCCCGCGCGTACCAGAAGTTGTGGAGAACAGCCAGCGCACGATCGAATCGGGCCTGCACCGCTGGAGCGCACGATGTCTCCATGTGTGCGGTCCCAACACCTTCGGAGCCGTGCCCGTGCTGTGCGAGCAGCCCGGTGACGCCAAGCGACACCATCACAGTGGCCGATATGCACCGACGGATGTCGTGACGCAACCCACAACGGGAATATCGATCGATGGATGTCATAACCGCTCCCATTCTCGAGAAAAGTGGATAGAGCGTCGTCATCGGATGGGTTGGGCCGCGTTATTGAGAACGTAGTCGGCGATCCGGGCGCCCGCCCTCGCTGTTGCATTGCTCGAGATCCGGCAGTTGCGTGTCAACGCGCTTCCCGCGCCGCCGACGGTGCGGGATCGCGCTTGGCGTGTGGTTGCACTGGCGCCTCGCTCAAACCGAGCGACCACCTGATCGCCTCGAACATCATGGTCTGCACGTTCCGGATGTCCCACGCCTCGGTGTTGTGTGACAGCGAGCTGTAGACGACGCGGCCTTGCCCGTAGGTCTTGGTCCAGACCAGCGGGAAGTCTCCGTCGGCCGGCAGCGATGCCTTCGCCGCGCTCGAGGGATCGAACCGAAGCAGCACGTCCACCTTGTCCCGCGACAGGCCCTTTGCGAGATAGAACTCGTCGTTGTAGTCGGCGACGCTTCCCCAATGCCGGACGATGGGGTGCGTTGGCTGTTCGCTGATCATGCGGCCCGGTCCCGTATACAGGTGACCGCCGTAGGCGGCGCCGAGCATCTCGCCGAACTCGGGCCACGATTCGAACGCGGTCAGCCCCGTGTGCGCGGCGACGAATCCCTTGCCGCCGCGAACGAAGGCGAGCAGTTCCGTTTTCTGCTGGTCGTCGAGCGGGACCTCACGGTGTCCGAGGAAGAAGATCCCGTCGACATTGCTCAGGCTCGGGCCGCCGCTTGCGGGGGTGCCGTCGGTTTTCCGCGCCTGATTGAAGATGATGTGGGAATCCGTCCGGATGTACGTGTCCCAGAGCCCTGATTCGTATCCGAGACGCTCGACGACGGCCAGTGCGTGGGAGGTGAAGGCATGCTGGGCCTGGCCGTTGCGGGTATCGGCCCACGCGAGAAGAGCTTTCCTGACCCGCGGCTCTGCCCCTCGTCCGCCTGCCCGGCCCTGCCGGCTGGCCGCATCGGGGAAGCTGAGCGCAACCAGGAGCATGAGGCCGGCGACGACGACCCTCATCGCTTCGCCGTCTTTTCTTCACGAACGATCTCGACCAGCGCCCGCAGCGCGGCGGTGTAGGAGCGCCAGCCGAGACCCATCACGGCTCCACGCGCCGCCGGAGTCAGGATCGAGCGCTGATGGATCTCGTCGCGCGTCGCGAGGTTCGAGATGTGGACTTCGATCACCGGGAACGGCATCGCTTTCATCGCGTCGTGAATCGAGACGCTGCTGAACGTCAGGCCCGCACCATTGATCAGCGCGCCATCGACCGCGTCGATGTTCTCGTGAAAGGCATCGACGATAGCCCCCTCGGAGTTCGACTGCATCGTCACGAGATCGACGTTGATCTCTTTGGCCAGCTCGGCGAGGCGACCATTGATTTGGTCGAGAGTGGTTGTGCCGTAGATCTGCGGTTCACGACGGCCGAGGAGGTTGAGATTAGGGCCGTGGATCACCAGCACCTTCAACCGGACTGATCCCTGAACTGCCGACCCGAGTGCTGAGGGCGTGGCTGAAAGGCTCGCCAGCGTGGCAAGCGCGACGACGATTCCCCAGATTCGAATCGGCACACGTATCAGTCGCGGCGTGGTCATGGACGCGAACCTTAGCACTAAACTTCCGTCACCGGTGCGGTTGCCCGATGGAGGGGTCGACCTGGCTATGAACGACGTCGTCAGTGCCTGTCGAGGAGTGGCTATCGAGGCGGCGCCGGTCCAAGCTGATTGAGTACCTTGCCGTCCGCGTCGAGAAACGAGATGGTCGGCGTGCCGTCCGAAGTCACCTGGAGCACGATCCTCTTCCGTCCGTTGCGATCCATCAGCGATACGCTCGCGGTGCCTTCCTTGTCGGGACCGATCACGATCCGCCGGCGATTGCCCGTCGAATCCGTGTCGGAGAGCGTCAGCCCGACGATGTGGTTCTTCGAGTCGCTGACGCCGGCGAGCTGAACGAACTGTGACGTCGCGCCGTAGCGATCGAACGAGAGGCTCACGCCGGAATCGACGACGTCGCCGTTCGCGGCACGGTGTCCTCCGAAGACGAGGCCGCCGTTCTCGGTCCCTTCGTCGTTATAGAACAGCATGCCGGCGTACGGCCGATCCACTCGCGGATTCTCTTTGCCTCGCACGATGACACCCGGCAGGCGGGCGTGGTTGGAAATCACCATGCGCAGGGTGCCGTCGGGCTCACGAACGTTGAGGCGGTGCACGTCGATCTCGTCGTAGTGCTGAATTCTCGCGGCCGCGGATCCAGCAAACGTAAACGCCGCGAGCACCGTGGTCAGAACGGTTGAATAGACAGCCAGGATCCTGGTCAGCATCGGATTGCTCCTGCGTGGTGGCAGCGATCTCGAACCAGATCGGCATACGAGGCTCGGATCCGATCCGTTGCGTGGGATCATCTGGACTGTCTGGACCGTGACCGCTGAGGGCGCAGCGTTTGAGAGACACCAGGGTAATTGTCGGCATGAAGAAGTGATGCGAAAACTCGTCTACTACGTCGCGTGCAGCCTCGACGGGTTCATCGCACGCGAAGACGGTTCCTTTGATTTCGCGCTGCCGGATGGCGAGCACCTGCAGGACCTGGCGCGACGGTTCCCGGAGACGTTTCCCGGACACCTTCGCGGCGCGCTTGGCATCAGCGCGCCCAATCAGCGCTTCGACACCGTGCTGATGGGCCGGGCGACGTACGAAGTTGGACTGAAGCTGGGGATCACGAGTCCGTACCCTCATCTGAAGCAATACCTGTTTTCGCGGACGATTGCGGACTCACCGGATCCGGGGGTCGAACTGCTCCGTGACGATCCGGCGGCAACGGTCAGACGCCTCAAGCAGCAATCTGGCAAAGACATCTGGCACTGCGGCGGTGCCAGGCTGGCGGCCGCAGTCTTCAGCGAGATCGACGAACTGATCCTCAAATTCAACCCCGTCGTCCTTGGCGCCGGTATTCCGCTCGTTGCCGGCAGGCATGAGGCGAGCCTGGAGCTGGTGGACAGTCACACCTACGCGAACGGGTTCATGGTAGTGCGCTACGGGGTCGGTCGGTCCGGGGGACATTGAGCGCGTAGCGGGACCAATCACATCACGCTGGACAACGTCATAGAGGACGCGAATCTACTTCTTCCGCTTCACCCCCTCCGCCCAGTTCAGGACGACATTCAGCTGCGTCGGCCCGGCATTGGGATCGACTTCGACCATGACGAAGCCGGCGCCATCCTTCGAGAGGGCATAGCTCGTGTACGACGGGTGGAGCGGACTGAGAGGACTGCCGCCCGGCTCGATCCATGGACCGCCGGCGATTCTGCCGCCTGAGTCCCCTCTCCGCGGGCCGCCTGTCGTCTTCAGCCGCACATTCTCGATCTTCCATATGACAGCAGAAACGCGGCCGGAACGTGGCGGCCGAACCAGGAGAAGGGCAATGAAGAATCTGACTGGATGGTTGAGCGTTGTTCTCGGACTGGGGCTCGTGGTGTTTGCCGGCACCGGCGCCGAATCCGCGGCGAGAACGAGGGATATTTGTATCCGCAGCCCGACCGGGGGCGGATCGTTCAACACATTCGTTCTTCGTGACGTGCCGCCCGTCACCCGTGGCGGCGCGATTCCCGTGCAGGGACTTTTTTTCACGGGAGCGCAGAAAATCGAGCCTGTTCACGGCAGTGCGGCCATGGGGTCAGATGGAACGGTCCTCCTCGGAATGTTCGTCCACTCAACGGCGCAGTCGATAAACGACTTCACCGTGGCAGGGGTCACCGACGAGAACTTCGTGGGCACGCTGAACTACGACAACGACGGCGATTTCAGGCCAAACGGGACGCTGGCCATGGAAGCAGTGCCCTGCTCGGCCATCCCGATTCCCTGAGGCGCGGGGTTCGGGATCCTCCGGGCCCCTCCCCGGGGCCTGCAGACGCGTGATGCGATTGTGATGCGGCAGCGATAAAGTGGTGGTATCTGACCACCATCGCGAGCATCACATGACCATCACCGTCCTGCTTCTCGCCCTGTTAATCGGCATCATCGCCGGCCTCCGCGCCATGACGGCGCCGGCGGCCGTCAGCTGGGCGGCGCGCCTGGGCTGGCTGAACCTCGCGCCAACCAGCCTCGCGTTCCTCGGGTATGCCTTCACGCCCTGGATCTTCACCGCGCTCGCGCTCGTGGAACTGGTCACCGACCAGTTGCCGACGACACCGAGCCGGACGGTGCCCGTGCAGTTCGGCACGCGGATTCTCACCGGGGGGCTCTCGGGCGGAGCCATCGGTGCGGCGCACGGGCAGCTCGTGCTCGGAGTCGTTGGCGGCGTAGTCGGCGCGGTGATTGGGACGCTGGGCGGCCGGGCCGTGCGCGGGCGGCTGGCTGCGTCGTTCGGCCAGGATCGGCCGGCGGCCCTGATCGAAGATGCCGTGGCGATCGGCGGCGCCTTCCTCATAATGTCCGCACTGCCATGACTCGCTTCGACGCCATCATCATCGGGGCCGGCCAGGCCGGGCCTGCCCTCGCCGGCCGGCTCACTCGCGCGGGAATGAAGATCGCCTTTATCGAGCGGAAGCTCTTCGGCGGCACGTGCGTCAACACCGGCTGCATGCCGACCAAGACGCTCGTCGCCAGCGCCTACGCCGCGCATCTCGCACGACGTGCCGGCGACTACGGGATCGTATTGAACGGCGACGTGCGGATCGACATGCCGAAGGTCAAGGCGCGCGCCGATGCGGTTTCTGCCAACTCCCGCAACGGCCTCGAAAAGTGGCTGCGAGGGATGGACGGCTGCACGGTGATCCAGGGGCACGCCCGGTTCGAAGGGCCCGACACTATCCGGGTCGGCGACGAGCAGCTGACCGCCCCGCGGGTCTTCATCAATGTCGGAGGCCGGGCGCTGGTTCCCGACATGCGCGGCGTGCACGACGTGCCGTTTCTCACGAACACGACACTGCTGGCGCTCGACCAGGTCCCGAAGCATCTGGTCGTCGTGGGCGGCAGCTACGTCGGCCTGGAGTTCGCGCAGATATTCCGGCGCTTCGGGGCCGAAGTGACCATCGTCGAGAAGGCGCCGCGACTGATCGCCCGGGAAGACGACGACATATCGGAAAGCATCAGGCAGATCTTCGAGAACGAAGGCATACGCGTGCGTACGAAGGCCGAGTGCATCGGCCTGGCGCCACACGCCGAGGGCGTCGCGGTCACCGTCGATTGCGCCCAGGGTCCGCCCGAGGCCGTCGGATCACACGTGCTGCTTGCCGTAGGCCGGCGCCCGAACACCGACGACCTCGACCTCGATCGCGCGGGCGTTGCAGTCGACGAACGCGGATACATCAAGGTCGACGACGGTCTCGCGACCAGTGTGCCAGGCATCTGGGCACTGGGCGACTGCAACGGCAAGGGCGCGTTCACGCATACCGCATACAACGACTTCGAGATCGTCGCGGCGAACCTGCTCGATGGCGAGCACCGGAAGGTCAGCGCGCGCCTTCCGGCGTACGCGCTCTATACCGATCCCCCCCTCGGTCGCGTCGGGATGACGGACGCTCAGGCTCGCGCGACCGGCCGGCCCTTGCTGACGAGCACACGGCCCATGACCCGCGTGGGCCGGGCGGTCGAGAAGGCCGAGACGCAGGGCTTCATGAAGGTCGTCGCGGACGCGGAAACGCGAAAGATCCTGGGCGCAGCCATCCTCGGCACAGGCGGAGACGAAGCCATCCACGGCGTCGTCGACATCATGAATGCGGATGTTCCGCTGGACGCGCTCCGGTGGGCAGTGCCGATCCATCCGACAGTGTCCGAGCTGCTGCCCACGCTGCTCGTCGATCTGAAGCCGGCCGGATCCTGAGGCCTCGGCCAGATTTCGTTGACAAACGGCTGAGCTTGGGACCACTATCGCGCCTTCGCTGCACGGAGGTGCGCATATGCATATAAGGATGTCCAAGCAAACTCTCTTCCTTTTTGTCGGGATCGTGGTGGCTCTCGTCTCTGGAACCAGTGCCCAGGCACCCAAGGGGCTCGAAGGTACGTGGAAACTGAACGTCGAGAAGTCCAAGTTCAGCCCGGGCCCGCCTCCCAAGAGCATGACCGTCACCTATTCGGCCGCCGGCGCCGACGGAACGAAGGTCGTCGTCGACATCACGCCGGCGACGGGGGCGGCCCAGCACTGGGAGATGACCGTGACTTACGACGGCAAGGAGTCCCCGATCAAAGGGAATCCCAATGCCGACACGGTCTCGGCGAAGCCGAGCAAAGGCCTGACCAGTGAGAGCACGTTCAAGAAGGGAGGAAAGGTGACCGCCACCAATCACCGAGCCCTCTCCGCCGATGGTAAAACCCTGACCGTCACCAGCAAGGGCGTGACCGAAGACGGCAAGCCGCGGAACGACGTTCAGGTGTTGGAGAAGTAGGTCAGAGGGGACCCATGAGGGACTTCTCTCTCGTTTTCGGCATTACCCGTCGAAAGCGATTTTCGAGGAGTCTCTCATGGAACGCCTTACGACCCCTGCCGGGATAACCGTCTCTTACGACCGCGGCGGGAGCGGCCCGCCGCTGGTCCTGGCGCATGGCGCCTTCAGCGATCACCACACCAACTGGGAATTCGTGAAGCCGGCGCTCCAGAAGGACTTCACGGTCTACGCCATCGCCCGCCGCGGCCGCGGTGAGACGGACACCACGGAGGGCCACCGGCTCGAAGACGAGGTCGACGACCTGGTCGCGCTCGTCGAAAGCGTCGGCGAACCAGTATTCCTGCTCGGTCACTCCTACGGCGCACATTGCGCACTGGCCGCGGCGCACCGGCTGCCGGGCCGAGTGCGAAAACTGGTGTTGTACGAGCCCGGCCACCCGGACCGGTTCCCAAGCACGGTGCTGGCGCGGCTCGAAGAGCTGGCGAACGCCAGCGAGTGGGACGACTACGCGTTCACGTTCTTCCGTGATGCGCTGCGGGTGCCGGTGCACGAGCTCGAAGCGCTGCGTACGACGGACCTGTGGCCGCCGATCGTGGCCGACGGCCCGGCCTCGAGCCACGACATCACTGCCCTGACGAAGTACGACTTCGATGCCGGCCGATATCGAAGCCTCGACGTTCACGTGCTGCTGCAGACTGGGTCCGAAAGCCCGGGCGATCTCTACGCCACCGACGCCCTCGCAGCCGCTCTGCCCCAGGCAACCATCGGCGTGCTCCTGGGGCAGGCCCATGAGGGAATGACGACGGCGCCGGACATGTATCTGGAGGCGGTCAGAACATTCCTGCTCGAGTCGGTTCCGATCGTGGAGCGCCAGCCTGTGCGGTCCGCGGCCTTCCAGTAGCGCCAGAGTCAATCGTGAAAGCCTGATCGTCCGGGCGGCGCCGGGGATAGATTCTTCTCTTCGACCCGCCTGATCGCCTCCACTCCGGCGGCGGGTGACCGCGGACAGCCCCACCAGGTGCTCGCCCGAAAAACACCCTCACGGGTGACGGGCTGCGCGCCAGGTGGGGCGCCCCGTCCGCGGTCACCCACCGCCTACGTTCCGGCTCGATGAACGGTCGGACCGCACGTGAAGTGGGAACTGGTGTTCGGATAGAACAATCGAGCTGGAGCGTAGCCTGCGGGTGGCGCGGGACGGGGCGCCCCACTTCCACACCAGCGCGCACAATCCGCGCGCCGGGGACCCCGGGCTTGGCGCGCAGGCGACACCCGTGACAAGCGCTTTGTGCCGAGCACCAAGTGGGGCTGTCCCGCGACAGGACCCGCGCCGCGGAGCGGAGGCGATCGTGCGGCTCGAACCAAAGCAGGCATGAGAGTAGGTTTTTCTTCAGCCGAGACGGCCGATTCCAGGCTCCTGATCCCCGTATACTGCACGGCATCGTGCGCACTGCCCGTCACGTCTGCGCTGCAGGACTCGTCGGTGCGGTCGTACTGCTGCTGACCACGACGAGCGCTCGGCAACCAGCCTCTGCCCAGCGACCTCCGAACATCGTCTTCGTGCTCGCCGATGATCTCGGCGTGAACGATCTTGGAGTGTACGGGCGGAAGGAACACCGCACGCCGAACCTGGATCGTCTCGCGGCCGAAGGACTGCGCTTCACGACGGCGTACGTCGCGTCGCCGATCTGCTCGCCATCGCGGGCGGCGATCATGACCGGGCGCTTTCCGGCGCGTCTTCATCTCACCACCTTCATTCCCGGGCGGCCGGATGCGGTGTCGCAGAAGCTGCTCCATCCGCCGATGCGGCAGCAGCTGCCGCTCGAGGAAACGACGCTCGCGGAGCGCCTCCACGCCGCCGGGTATGCGACCGCGATGATCGGCAAGTGGCACCTCGGCGGCGACGGGTTCTCACCGCGCGAGCAGGGGTTCGATGTCTTCCATGCTGGTCAGGCGACGACCAAGCCGGGCGCAGACGAGGCCGGCAAGGGTGAGTACGATCTGACCCGGGAGGCCGAGCGCTTCATCGATGCGAACCGCGATCGGCCGTTCTTCCTGTACCTCGCCCACAACAATCCGCACATTCCGTTTGGTTCCGCGCGGCCCGAGCTCATCGAGGCGAACCGGGGCGCGTTCGATCCGGCGTACGCGGCGACGATACAGACGCTCGACGACAGCGTGGGGCGGCTCCTCGCGCATCTCGATTCGGCCGGACTTCGGGATCGAACGATCGTCGTCTTCACCAGCGACAACGGCGGCCTGCACGTCCCTGAGGGTCCCCACCCGCGCGTGACGCACAACACGCCGTTTCGCGCCGGCAAGGGCTACCTCTTCGAAGGCGGATTGCGCGTGCCGCTGATCGTCCGCGGTCCCGGCCTCGCCAGCCGCCGCGTGGCCGCTGCGCCCTTCGTGAACGTCGACTGGCTCCCGACGCTGCTCGAGCTAACCGGAACAGCGGTGCCGAAGGAGATCGACGGAATGAGCCAGGCGACGCTCTTGCGGACCGGCAAGGGATCCGGACAGGCGCGAATGCTGTATTGGCACCTGCCGCACTACACCAACCAGGGCAGCCGGCCGGCAGGAGCGGTCCGTGACGGCGACTGGAAGTTCGTCGAGCACTACGACGACGACCGGGTTCAGCTCTTCAACCTGGCGAACGATATCGGCGAGTCACGCAATCTCGCCTCCGCCGAGCCGGCTCGCACGGCGGCGCTGCGGGAGAAGCTCCGCGCATGGCGCAAGAGCGTCGATGCTCAAGAGAATGGGCCCAATCCGGCCGTCAATGAGAGCATGTACGACGCGCTCTACGTGGCTTTCGATCCGACGCGATTCGATCCGCTCCGGGCAGGCGACGTGGAATGGCAGAAGGTGGCGGAGTGGCGCAAACTCATGAACACCGCAGTCGCGAAGCCGTTGCAATAGCGAGAATGGAGGCCGTATGTCGGTCATCTTCAACCCGACCGCCGAAGAAACCCGTGCGCTCGAGGCCCTCATCGCCGAACTTCCACGCATCCAGGACAGGCTGGTCGAGAACCATCCGCAGCTGACCCGGCCGGATCGCGGCGCGCATCAGCAGCAGCTGGCGGGAAGCAGGGTCTTTCTCACGGTCGAGCGATCCCTTCCGCCGGCGTTGGACGGACTCGGCATCTTCGCCAACGACGGTTCGCCCGGACCGCACTTCGTCGGCATCGGCAGGATGTCCACCGGTCTCGGCTGCCCGCACGCGGAGACCGATCCGGATTTTCTCGGGCTGATGGTCGCGTTCCAGGCGAAGTCGGGCCGCCGGATCGACTTCGTCACGATCAACGATCCGACGTCGCCGACCGATACGCCGGAAGAGTTCATCGCGCTCCTCCAGGCAACAGCGGACGCGGCCGGTTCGTCGAGCCTGCTGGCGAATCAGGCAAGGCTGCTCCTGAGCCTCGGCCGTCACGCCGGCGTCAGGGCCGCGACGATCGCGGCACACGTCACGGCGCAGACGCATCGGACCGTCCGTTCGAGCAGCGCCTATCAGCAGTACTGGACCGGCATCGTCCGCGCGCGTGACACCTTCGGCAAGTTCACGTTCGTGCCCTCCGATCGATCCGCGGCGTCAGCCCAAGGACGCGGCCCGAAGCAGTTCACCGACGAATGGCGCGCCAGAACGGCCGCGGGCCCGCTGCCATTCGAGCTGCACTGGATCCCGTATCTCAACGAGCGGGAAACTCCACTCGGCGATCTGACAACCGCGTGGCGCGATCAGCACAAGGTGCTCGTCGGCACCGTGGTCTTCCCGCAGGTGGATGCCGAGACACGCGAAGCGAAGCTCATCGCGCTCCTGGCCTCCGAGCTCGGCGCCAACCCTGGCAACTGGCAGGAAGCGACCGACGTCCCAGAGGGGCAGCTTCCGTCCACCAGGTTCACCGCGGCGCGTTTCCTTGCCTACCGTCTCAGCCAGCAGCATCGACGCGCACTGCCCGAGGACAGCTATCGCTCGTTCTTCGACAAGGGCGCGATCAGCGACACGCTCGCCGCGACGCTGATCGCGCGCTACAAGGAGAAGCAGGCGGCCGGGCAGTGGGTGCCCAATCTCGGGCAGCTGTAGCCCTGAACGGGGACGAATTCCTTGCAGGAGAACAGGAGTTCAGGAGAAGACCGTCCGACTTCTCCTGAGCTCCTGACTCTCCTGCAGAAAGACTTCCGTGTTGGGGTGGTCAGGCGGAAGTCCCTGCTTCCAGCGCCAGCAGGTAGGCTTTGGCCTCGAGCCCGCCGGCGAACCCGTGCAGCTTGCCGCCGGACCCGATGACGCGATGGCACGGGGCCACGATCGCAATGGGATTCCGTCCGTTCGCCGCGCCAACGGCACGCGTGGCCGCCGGACTGCCGATCTGCTTCGCGATCTGCGCGTAGGAACGCGTCTCGCCGAAGGGAATCGTGAGGAGGGCGTTCCACACCTTCTGCTGAAAGGGTGTGCCGGCGAAGTCCAGCTTCAGGCTGAACGTCGTGCGGCGCCCGGCGAAGTACTCTGCGAGCTGCCGCTCGGCCTCGGCGAGCACCGGATGCCTGGCGTCCTCCGCGTCGATGGTGAGCCGCACCCGGTGGGGCCGGTCCGTTGCCCAGAGAACGGCGGCCAGTCCGCGGTCGCCGGCGACGAGCTTGAGCCGGCCGACCGGCGAGCTCACCCACTTATAGACGCGCTGCTCCTGTTTCTGCTGACCTGACATCGTCATGGCTTGCTCCATGTGTTCCTCGACTGTGCCTTGAAGATACGGCTCAAGCCACTGCCGCACTCGCCATTTTCGGACATCATCATGACGTCGTCATCATGTCCGAAAATGGCTGGTGTGGCCCCGGTGTCCGCGCTAAGCTGCGGTCATGCCACGCGACGAGAGACGGCTCTACAAGGCGCTTGCCGCGCGCGATCCCCGGTTCGACGGCGTCTTCTTCGTCGGCGTGACGTCGACGGGAATCTACTGCCGCCCGATCTGCCCGGTCAAAACGCCGAAGGAAGCCAATTGCCGCTTCTTCGAGAGTCCACAGGAAAGCGAGCAGGCCGGCTTCCGCCCGTGCCTGCGCTGCCGCCCCGAGCTCGCGCCCGGGAACGCGCCAATAGACGACTCGCAGCGCATCGCCCAGCTCATTGTGCAACGGCTCGAGGAAGGACACCTCGATGAGCGGGCCGGGCTCGATGAAATCGCCGATCAGTTCGAGCTCAGCTCCCGGCAGATTCGCCGCATCGTTCAGAAAGAGCTCGGCGTCCCCCCAATCCAGCTGCTCCTGACGCGCCGGCTGCTCCTGGCCAAGCAGCTGCTGACAGAGACGACGCTGCCCGTGACCGATATCGCGTTCGCGAGCGGCTTCTCGAGCCTGCGGCGGTTCAACGACGCCTTCGCTACCCGCTACAGGATGCCGCCGACGCGTCTGAGGAAACAGGCGACCGAAGGCGGGCCGGCGATTGGCGACAGCACGACGTCGACACTGCAGCTCTCGTATCGCCCGCCATATGACTGGAACGGCGTGCTCGCGTTCCTGGCCGCGCGCGCGCTGATCGGCGTCGAGTGGGTCACCAGCGATTCATATGCCCGGACCGTTTCCCTGGGTACCGGCAAGGGCTGGATTCGCGTGACGCACCATCAGAAGCGGCGCGCGCTCATGCTCGAATTCACTCACTCGCTGACGCCGGTGCTTCCCGCGCTTCTGAGCCGTGTCCGCGCCCTGTTCGATCTGAACGCGCGTCCGGACATGATTGCAAAGCACCTGGCCAGGGACGCGCGGCTCACCCGTGCGGTCAAGAGCAATCCCGGCCTTCGCGTGCCCGGCGCGTTCAACGGGTTCGAAATGGGCCTGAGGGCGATTCTCGGTCAGCAGGTCACGGTGAAGGCCGCCACCACGATCGCCTGTCGTTTCGTCGAGGCCTTCGGTGATCCACTCGTGACGCCGTTTCCCGAACTGCACCGCTTGACGCCGGCGGCCCCGCGGGTCGCCACCGCGAGCGTCGACCAGATCGCCAGGTTGGGGATCGTGGCGGCCCGCGCGCGGACGATCATCGCGCTGGCCAGGGCGCAGGGCTCGGGCGATCTCGGCCTCGACGGCGGCACGCATCACAATCCGGACGACTCCATCAGACGGCTGACCGAACTGCCGGGGATCGGCCCGTGGACGGCCCAATACATCGCGATGCGCGCGCTCCGCTGGCCTGACGCGTTCCCGAAGGAAGACATCGCGGTGCGCAACAACCTGGGGGGCATCAGCGCGAGAGAGGCCGAAGAACTGTCGCAGGCATGGCGGCCGTGGCGGAGCTACGCCGTGATGCACGTCTGGGGGATGGGAAAGCCGGTTCCTTGACCGGATGCTGGTAGCGGGTTCTATAACGCTGGTTGTTGAACAGGAGGACAGGAGGCCAAGAGGAAATCCTTGTGTCTTCTCTTGATCTCCTGTCCTCCTGTTCAGAGTCTCAGCGCGGCGGCCGGCGCGCTCATCGGCCCGACGACTGTATCCAGTAGCGCGGGCCTGAGCCGCGGCGGGCGGCGCGATCACCGGGATTGGCGAACTGGCAGCGATCGAGCGACAGGCAGCCGCACCCGATGCATTCGGTGAGGCCGCTCTTCATCCGTTCGAGCTCCGCGATGCGCTCGTCGACCCGTGTCGTCCAGCTGCTCGACAACCTGGCCCAGTCGCCGCGCTCCGGCGCCCGGTTGCGCGGCAACCGCGCGAGCTCCACGCGGATCTCCTCGAGCGACAGCCCCACCTTCTGCGCGAACACGATGAACGCGACGCGGCGCAGCACCAGGCGCGGATACCGCCGGTGGCCGGCATCGGTCCGTTCCGCGGCAATCAGCCCCTGCTCCTCGTAGAAACGCAGCGCGGAGGTCGCGACGCCGCTCCGCCGGGCCACCTCGCCAATCGTCAGCACGTCACCCATGCCACCAGTCTGCGCGATTTTTTCCTTGACTTCAAGTGCACTTGAAGTTCGATGCTGGATGTGGACTTGGAACACGTCAGTCGCCAGTCGCCAGTTTCCGGTCGCCAGTGGTGAATTCGCGGGAGTGCCTGTTCTGGTGACTGGAAACTGGGAACTGGCGACTTTTTGGAGAAGCTCATGACTGAATCCACCCCAATCGCTCTCATTACGGGGGCCAGCCGCGGACTCGGCCTGGTGATTGCCCGGGTGCTGGCGGCACGCGGCTATGGCCTGGTCATCGGCGGCCGGGACACCGAGGCCCTCGCCGCTGCGGAAGTCGAACTGTCACGCGATGCCCCGGCTGTCGTGCCGGTCGCCGGCGACATCACGGATGCCCGGGTGCGCCTGAAGCTGATCGACGCGGCGCGCGCGGTCGGCGGGTTGAACCTGCTCGTCAACAATGCCTCTGAGCTCGGGACCATCGGACCGCTCCTCGCGTTCGATGTGCCGCAGATGGGCCGGCTCTTTCCCGTCAACGTGGGCGCGCCAACAATCCTCATGCAGCTCGCGGCGCCGTTACTGTCATGGCGTCGCGGACTGATCGTGAACATCACGAGCGACGCGGCGACCGCCGCGTATCCCGGCTGGGGGCCGTACGGCGCGACCAAGGCCGCACTCGAGCTGCTGACGCGCACGCTTGCTGCTGAACTGCGCGAACAGCATGTGTCGGCCGTCCTCGTGGATCCGGGAGACATGCGCACGCGCATGCATCAGCAGGCGTTCCCGGGCGAGGACATCTCCGATCGCCCATTGCCCGACGTCACCGTACCGTTCTGGAACTGGCTCTTCGATCAGGATCCGCACACGATTCGCGGACAACGCTTCGCTGCGCAGCAGGAGGACGCCCGATGGCTGCAGCAGGCCTGATCGACGCCTTCACTCTGCCGGCTCGTCTCGAGGCAGCCGAACCGCCGGAGGCGCGCGGGCTCGCACGCGACGCGGTGCGGATGCTCGTGTCCAACGCCGGTTCGGACACGATCGACCACAGCCGGTTCAGTGACTTGCCGCGGTGGTTGTCACCCGGGGATCTCCTGGTGGTCAATACCAGTGGGACGTTGAAGGCGGCTCTCACGGCGAGGACCCGAACCGGCCATCATTTCGAGTTGCACCTCTCAACGCAACTGCCGGGCAACTTCTGGGTCGTCGAGGTACGGCGTCCTGGTCCCGCCGCATCGCTGCCGTTCCGCGACGCGCTCGCGGGCGCCGTGTTCGAGCTGGAGGCCGGAGGAGTCGTGACTGTCCTCGCACCATATCCGTTCGGCGGTGCGCTGAATGCCCCATCGCGCCTGTGGATCGCGGCACTGGAGCTGGACGGCCCCGTGCTTCCGTATCTCGAACGGTTCGGCAGCCCTATTCGCTACAGCTACGTGAACAGGTCGTGGCCGGAGTCGATGTACCAGACCGTGTTCGCCACGGAGCCTGGCAGCGCCGAAATGCCATCGGCTGGCCGTCCATTCACCGCCGAGCTCGTGACGCGGCTCGTGTCCGCCGGCATCCAGATCGCACCGCTTCTGCTGCACACCGGTGTCGCCAGTCTGGAGGATCACGAACCGCCCTACGAGGAGTATTTCCGCGTGACGCCGGAGACTGCCGACCGCGTCAACTCGACAAGGCATGCCGGCCGGCGCGTTGTGGCAGTCGGCACCACCGTCGTGCGTGCGCTCGAGACCGTCACCGACGCGCGTGGCACGTCGTCAGCAGGCGAAGGCTGGACCAGTCTCGTGATCGGCCCCGAACGGCCACTGCGTGCGGTGAACGCGATCATCACCGGGCTTCATGAACCGCACGCGACCCATCTCGCGATGGTCGAGCAGGTGATCGCGGCTGCCGGCGGTGAACACCCGGCGTCGCATCTCGGGCGCGCCTATGCTGAAGCACAGCAGGCCGGATACCTGTGGCACGAGTTCGGGGACACGCATTTGATCACTTGATTCTGGTCGGGATCCGGGATCCGGGGTCCGGGGTCCGAAGGCGGTGCTCGCCAGAGGCAACAAGCCGCTTCTATGTGCGCCCGATTGCCTCTGAATAGCACCAGCCTCGGACCCCGGACCCCGGATACCGGGCGGCGCGCAGAGCTGAGCGTGGCCATACCGCTCGGGTCCTCCCATGAAAGAGTGGCCACGGATCAGTTCGATCGGTGGCATCTCGGTTGCTGCCCATTTCAATCCGGGAGGACCACCATGCCCGAGAAACAAACCGTCAAGCGCGCCCGCAAGTTGAAGCGTGCGGGACGCGCGCCGTCGACACAGGCCGGAGAGTTCGTCCGCGAGGAGATCCACCACGTCCGCGAAGGCAAGCACGGCGCCGCTTCGACCAAGCAGGCGATTGCGATCGGCTTGTCGAAAGCACGCCGCGCCGGCGTGAAGCTGCCTTCTCCGCCACCCACGGCAACCGAACGGACCAGGCAGAGTGCGGCATCGGCGCAGCGTGCGGGCCGGCGCCACACGCGCCCGTCGCCACGGCGATCGCGAGCGGCGCGCGAAGCTCTGAAGCGTGAGCCGCGGCGAACGGCATCGAAGGAAGCGTTGTCGCGTCAGGCGCGAACTGCGGCTCGTCGCAGAACGGCGAAGGCCCGAAGTGCCTCCGCACGAAAGGCCGCGCGGACCAAGGGCCCGAGGCTGCGTCACGAAGCGGCCGCGCGCGCGGCGAAGACCCGCAAGGCGCACGGGACGGGCCGCCGCCGGCGAACCGCCGCGTAAGGACCGCGGTGCCGGCCGGCAATCGGGGGAATCGGAAGGTCTCGCGACTGCCAACCTCTGGCACCCCTTGATCGTCAAACCCCTGTCGATCGGCACAGGGAAGGCGACAAGCTCAGGAGTTGGCTGTGAAAACCACGCTCGACGCAGTCCTGCAGGACCTTCACTACGGCGTCCGGATCCTGAGGCGGAATCCGGGATTCACCTTCTTTGCGGTGCTCACGATCGCGCTCGGGCTCGGCGCCAATGCCGCGATCTTCAGCCTGGTGGACGGCGTTCTCCTGAAGTCCCTCGGGTACCCGGAGCCTGAGCGGATCGTTCAATTGTGGGAGAAGCCGCCGCGCGGACTCCGGAATGGCATCGCCGCCGCCAACTACATCGATTGGGTCGAACAGAGCCGGTCGTTCGAGGCCATGGCCGCGCAAACGGGCGGTACGATGAGCTATTCGCCGGCCTCGGACTCCGGCGGCAGCGAGCCGCGATCGGTGCGCGTGGCGTACGTCTCCGCCCCGTATTTCGACGTGTTCGGAACCAAGGCAGCGCTCGGCCGGACATTCGCGCGAAACGAGGACCAGCGTGGCAAGGAGAAGGTCGCGGTCCTCAGCCATCGACTCTGGCTGAATCTGTTCGGCGCCGATCGCGCGATTGTCGGCCGGACGATCCTGCTGAACGGCGAGGCCTACACGGTCATCGGCGTGCTGCCGGGGAACAGCGAATTCGACCGCCGGTCATCGGAGCTCTGGATTCCGCTGGCGTTCCCTCCACAGGTCGCGCGCGATTATCACTATCTCGGGGCGGTCGCCCGCCTGAAACCTGGTGTGTCCCTCCAGCAGGCGCAGGCCGAAATGAGCACGATCGCCGAGGGAATCGCGACGCGCTACCCGGACGTCAAGAAGGATTGGGGTGCAACGGTCGATCGCTACGTCGACCGGCTCGTCGGTCCGCAGACTCGCCTTTCGCTTCTCGTCCTGATGTCAGCGGTCGTCGCCGTGCTCCTGATCGGCTGCGCGAACCTGGCCAATCTTCTGATGGCCCGCGCCACGCTGCGCTCACGCGAGATCGCGCTGCGGCTGGCACTCGGGGCACGCCGTGGCCGCGTGATTCGGATGCTGCTGACCGAGAGCCTCCTGCTCGCGACGCTCGGAGCGCTCCTGGGTGTTCTGTTCGGATACGGCCTGCTGCAGTGGATCCAGGGGTTACTGCCGCCGTTCTACTTCCCCGCGGAAGCCAACATCTCCATGGACGGCCGCGTGCTGCTCTTCCTGATGGCGGTCACGGTGGTCACGAGCATCGCGTTCGGACTCTCGCCGGCACTGCAGGCATCAGGTCGAGGGCCGGTCGAGGCGCTCAAGGAAGGCGGGCGTTCGAACTCCGCCGGCCGTCGCGCGCTCTATACCCGGCACGTCTTCGTGGCCGTGCAGGTTGCGGCAGCCTTCATTCTCCTGGCCGGCGCCGGCTTGATGATCCGCAGTTTCCAGCGCGTGCTGGAAGTCGACACCGGATACAAGACCGAGGGCATCGTTGCCGCCTACCTGCCGCTGCCGATGGATCGCAACCCTGAAGTCGCCGCGCTGACGCAGTACATCCAGCAGATTCTCGACGAGGTGCGCGCCGTGCCCGGAGTGGCGGAAGCGGCCGTGGCCACCGCCATTCCGCTTCGAGGCTGGGGAGACGGCATGCCGTTCCGGCTGCCTGAGAAGCCCGACGAGATTGTCGGGACCGGATTCAAGATCGTCACGCCCGGGTATTTTCAGGCGCTCGGACTGCGTGTCATTGCCGGCCGTCTCCTCGACGATCGCGATCGCACCGGCTCGTTGCCAGTGGTCGTCGTCAACGAGTCGTTCGTGCGACGCTACTCACCCAACCAGAACCCGATTGGCAAGCGGATCCTGGTCGAGCAGATTCTTCCGTCGCGACGCGGTCTTGGACCGCAGATCGCCTGGGAGATCGTCGGGGTCGTCGCTGATGAGAAAGGCAGGGGCCTCGAGAACCCGGACGACGTCGGCGCATACGCGGCGTTCGCGCAGAACCCGGTCGTCGGGCTGGGGCTGGTCGCGCGAGGCAGCGGCGATCCCGGCCTGTTGATCAAGTCGATGCAGCGGGCCGTCCAGCGCGTGAACAAGACCCAGGTGCTCGATCGGCCAACCACGGTCGCCCAGCTCAAGGCGGAATCGATGATCGGCCGGCGCATGCCGACGATGCTCCTTGGCGGGTTCGCGCTGCTGGCGATGCTGCTGGCCTGCGCGGGGATTTATGGCGTCCTCTCGTTCGTGACCGCGAACCGCACCCAGGAACTCGGCATCCGGGCCGCGCTCGGCGCCTCACGCTGGGATCTCGTGCGGATGGTGCTCGGGAGCGGGGCTGCCCGGTCGTCGCGGGACTGGTGGTGGGACTCGGCGGGGCGATCGGCCTCACGCGCTTCATTCAATCGATGCTCTTCGAGACCAGCCCAATCGACGTGCTCAGTCTGAGCGCGGTGAGCGCGATTTTCCTCACCGTGGCGATGGCCGCGTGTTTCGTGCCGGCGTGGCGGGCGGCGCAGCTCAATCCGATGTCGGCACTGCGGCAGGAGTGAGGGGGGCCCGATCACGGGCCGCCACAGGTAAGATGGTCACGCATTGGTGTCCCTTCCAATCCTGCTGGGTCTCCTCGGGCTGGCCATGCTCGCCGGCGGTCTGGCGGCAAGTTTCGGAGCCGTGCAGCGGTGGCGTCGCGAAACACGCGGGGTCCTGGCGCACGTACCGGCGACGGGGCGCATCGTCTCGCGCGACATCCCCCCGGGAAGCTCCACTTACAACGAAGGACCACGCTACACGATCAGCTTCACGACCCCTGATGGACGCCTCACGCGTTTCGACACCGATTCGGTTGGCTTTGCCCCGCGCAGTGTCGGCGACTTCGTGCCCGTGCTCTACAATCCCGCCGATCCGGAGGATGCGTTCGTCCGCGGCGGCGAGCGTGTCGCGGCTTACCTCCTGGGCATCGCCGGCGTCATTTTCACGATCGTCGGCCTCCTGATATCGCTCGCGGCGCTGGATCAGATCCTCGGAACGTCCGCCCAGCCGGAGAAGAAGGCCGACAACCGAGCGTGCGTCACTTCGGCTTGCAGATCGACCGGGTTCCATTCCAGTTGAGCGTCGCCTCTCCGCGCCCTTCCCAGAACTGGATCCCGTCTCCCTCGAACCTCGCGCCCGAAGCCGACTTCGCACGGAATGCCGGCCGCGTGACGCCGCCGCGCTCGAGCAACACCATCGGCGGCTCGGTTTCGTAGAACGTGACCCGCACCGTGTCAGACGCCGCCGCGCCCGGCCCGCAGGTCCAGGTCGCGGGACCCTTGAACGCGACCGGCGATTTGAAGGATCCGGTTGGCGACGCGGCAGCGGGCTCGAACTCGTAAATGCCCCCATCGGCCATCAGCGACAGGAACAGGTGACCGCCCTTCAGCACGTAACTCCGGATGTTGGTCCACTGTCTGGCGATCTGATCGTGGAGCGACCCGGGCGGACACATCGCGCGCGTCAGCGCCATCGGACTGAGCTGCAGGCTGCCCGGGCCACTCGACGCCCAGGTGCCGCGGCCGCGATTGCAATCGATGCGAGCCGTCAGGTTCCCGTTCTGGTCGAACGCAATCGTGTATTTCGAAGGGTCATCAGGCGTCAGCACGTTTCCATCGCCGCCCTGGAACCTGACGAGCTGCCATGATGTTCCCGCGAGTGGCGCGCCTGCTGGCTGTGGTTGCTGTGACGTCGCCGCTGACGTGATTGATCCGAGGACGAGGAGTAACCCGAGAGTGGTCCGACTGAGCGGTGGAAGCCTGTTCGATAGTGCCATTGCGACCGCCTCCGTGAACATCCATTTCATCACGGCCTTGGCCAGGAGCGGCGGGGTCTAAAGACCCTGCCCTACAACGGACAACACAGATCGGCGGACATCTGCGTCTGCAGGGCCGGGCCTTCAGGCCCGGCCGCAGCCTCACTCGTATCTCAATGCCGTCATCGGATCGACGCGGATGGCACGGCGGGCCGGGATCCAGCACGCGAAGAGCGCGACCGCGGTGAGCAACGCGCTGATCGCCACATACGTAATCGGGTCTGTGGACGTGATCCCGAAGAGCAACGTCCTCAGGAACCTCGTCGCCGCGAACGCGCCTGCGAGCCCGAGCCCGGCGCCGGCGAGCGTGAGCGTGAGACCTTGCCGGAGTACCAACCCGAGAATGTCCCGGCCGGCGGCCCCGAGCGCCATGCGAACACCAATCTCGCGATGACGCTGGGAGACGTTGTAGGAGAGGACCCCGTAGATGCCCACCGCCGCGAGCACGAGCGCCACCAGCGCAAAGAGCCCGAGCAGCATCGCGTAGAAGCGTGGCCCGGCGACCGACGCCGATAGCCGCGCCTCCATCGTCATCACGTTGTCGAGCGGCACGTCCCGATCGATCTCGAGAATGGCCCGGCGGAGGAATGGGACGAGCATGAGGGGATCGCTGGAGGAGCGGACGACCAGCGCTGTGGCGCCGGCGCGTCCGAAGCGCGCGTTGGGCGGGATCTGCCTGGACAGAACATACGCTTCCGGCTGCGGCTCCGCGTCGAGGCCGGTGTGCCGGACGTCACCAACGACTCCGACGACTTCGAGCGGCGCCGGCCCGAACATCTGCACCCGCGTTCCGATCGCCTTGTCGGCGCCTCCCAGGTACTGCCGCGCCAGCGACTCGCTGACCACGACAACCGGTGGGGTCCCGCCATCGTCGCGTGGACCGTGCAGGCGGCCGGCGACGAGCTTCAGGCCGATCGCCTCGGCATACCCGGCGCTGACGATGCGCGTGCTGGCCCGGGGGAAGTCGCGCGGGTCCGCCGGCGGCGGCTGACCGACGATGCCGAAGCCGATGATCATGTTGCCGGGAAGCAGCGGCAGCATCTTCGTCGTGCCGGCCGCCTGGACTCCGGGAATGGCGGCCACACGCTGCAGGAGCTGATCGAAGAATGCGCTCTGCTGACCGGGTGTGCCGTACCTCGTCTCGGGCAGGCCGACCTGCGCGGTGATGACGTTGGCCGGGTCGTAGCCCGGGTTGACGTCGATGAGCCTCATGAAGCTGCGGACGAGCAGCGTGCCACCCGCGAGGAGCACCGTCGCCAGCGCGACCTCGACGATCACGAGGACGCCACGCAGCCGGTTGCCCTTGAGGAAGCGGAAGCCGCCCATCCGCTGAATGCCCGCTTCGTTCAGCGTGGATACGACGTTGACTCGCGACCCCTGCAGGGCTGGCACGAGTCCGAACAGGAGGCCTGTCGCGAGCGCGAGGAGCGACGCAAACGCGAGCACGCGGCCGTCGAGCCCGACTTCGTCGAGGCGCGGGATGTTTGCAGGGCTGATGGCGGGCAGCGCCTGCTGCAGGCCGAACGCGAGCGCGACGCCAAGTGTGCCACCGGCGATCGCAAGCAGCATGCTCTCGGTGAGAAGCTGGCGGACCAGGCGCCACCGCCGGGCGCCGAGTGCGGTTCGCACGGCAAGCTCACGCTGCCGCCCGGCGCCGCGGGTCAGCAGGAGGTTCGCGATGTTGGCCGTGGCGATCAGCAGCACGAATCCGACGGCTGCGGTCAGCACGAGCAGAGCCGGCCGCACGCCGGCGACCATTTCCGCCTGCAGTGGCAGCACACGCATCGTGGCAGGCGTGACTGGCACGGAGGGATCGGCGCCTGGCGGTGGAGGCGGCTGGTTGCGGCCGGCAACCGACGTGCCCTCCGTCTCCGCCTGGGCCAGCGTCGCGCCGTCCTTGAGGCGGCCGATCGCGCTGAAAGCCATGACGATCACCTGCCCCGGCTGCTGCGGCCCGATGTTGACGGTCATCGGCGTCCAGATCTGGCTGTCGTGGTCCGGGAAATGGAAGGTGGCGGGCAGCACGCCGACGATGGTGAACTGCCGGTCGTCGAGGACGATCGGTTTCCCGGCGATGTCGGGGCTTCTGCCGAACTGGCGCGCCCACAATTGCTCGCTGATGATCGCAACCTGATCGGCTCCTGCCCGATCTTCGTGATCCGCAAACAAGCGGCCCTGAAGAGGGGCGACGCGGAGCATCGGGAAGAGCGAGGTCGAGACCGCGGTGCCGCGAAGACGGATCGGCTCGGTGAGACTGGTGAGCGTATACGAGCGCGGCTGGTAGGCGGCGATCCCGTCGAGCGTGCGCGTACTCTCACGCCAATCCTGGAATGTGCCGCTGGTGATGATCGCCCCGCGAGGACCGGCGCCACGGCCGCCACCAGCGCGCAGTGCTCCGCCCTCTTCAGAGACTCGAACGAGCTTATCTGCCCCCGAATACGGCAGCGGCCGCAGCAACACCGCATTCACGACACTGAAGATGGCGGTGTTGGCGCCGATTCCGAGCGCGAGCGTTACGACGGCCACCGCCGTGAAGCCGGGATTCAGTGCGAGCGTGCGCAGGCCCTGCCGCGCGTCCTGCCAAAACGTCTCCACGAGCGTCCTCCTCGATCCATCCGGAGCAGGCGCTCCTGTTCACCGTCGGATGATCGCGGAGATTAGGACGACGGCCGGCGTCGCGAAGTTGAGCGCGGCGCGGCCAAAGACGGCCTCAAAATGTAAAACGTTTGTTAAGAATTGCGACCAACCGGCCGCTTCGACGGCGGCGTGGCTGATCCGGGTGGCGGTAGCTACAGGAGGGAATGAGATCAGGAGATCAGGAGTTTCTGCTCAGAAAACAGACCTCCTGATCTCCTGGCACTCCTGCAAAAAAACAGCGCCACGAGACTATTTCTTAATGGCTTTGGCTGGATCGTCCGCGGGGTTGACGTAGTTGATGACGAACGGGCCAATGCCGTGTGCCTGGATCGTGGTGCCATCATCGGCCCACGCGTAATGGGCCATCTTCGCTGCAACGAACGCATACGCGCCAGGTCCGAGCGGTGTCGTTGCAGATTCGTTGCCGCTCTCCCCCGTGCCGAGCCGGAACGTTCCGGTCAGGATCGTCAGGTGCTCGTCGGTCGGATGCCAGTGAGGCGGTATGCGCGCCTTGCCCGTGTACCTGAATCGGACCACGAAGGGCGATCCCTCCTTGTTCGGATCTCCCGAAATGACCGCGATCTCGGCGCCCGGCCGGAGCGACTTCCATTGAATGGCGTCAGCCGCCACGACTTTGTGATGCTCACCGGCTGGAGGAGCCTGAGCCATGGTGCTGCCGGAGGCTGATGCGAGCAATACGGTCAGGGCTGCTGCGCCTGCGCCGCGGAGAGCGGATTTCACGGTCGAAGCCTAGCACCGTTTCACCCCAAGCGCGCGAATCCGCTTGTGCAGCGCGGTCCGCTCGGTTTCGAGCAGCCGCGCCGCAGCCGTGACGTTCCAGTCCGTCTGCTCGAGGGCCTGGCGGATCCGCTCCCGCTCGGCGGAGTCGCGCACATCCTGCAGTCCCGATCCTGCCCGCAGTGGCTGACTCGACCTGACCTCGAGCGGGATCGCGTCCGCCGTAATCCGTTCCCCCGGCGTGAGAATCGCCATCCGTTCGACGACGTTCCGCAGCTCGCGGACGTTGCCCGGCCAGCCGTATCGCCCGAGAAGCGCGACGGCCTCCGGCTCGATCGTGCGGGGCCGGAAGTTGTTGCGTGCACAGAACTCGGACAGGAAGTACGGCACGAGCTCGGCGATGTCCTGCAGCCGTTCGCGCAGCGGAGGAACGCGGATCGGCACGACGCTCAGTCGATAGTAGAGGTCCTCCCGGAACCGGCCGTCCGCCACGAGCTCATCGAGCCGGCGGTTGGTGGCCGAGATGATGCGAGTCGCGACCCTGATGGCCTGCTCGCTGCCCACGCGCTGGATCTCCCCGTCCTGCAGCACTCGCAGCAGCTTGGCCTGGGAGGCCTCATGAAGATCACCGATCTCGTCGAGAAAAATGGTGCCGCGATCGGCAAGCTCGAACTTGCCACGCTTGAGCGCCGCGGCGCCGGTGAACGCTCCCTTTTCGTGGCCGAAGAGCTCGCTTTCGATGAGCTCGGTTGGAATCGCCGCGCAGTTGACTTTGACGAAGGGACCCGCGCCGAACGGGCTTTCGCGGTGGATGTGCGCGGCGAGCAGTTCCTTGCCGGTGCCGGACTCTCCCGACAGCAGCACCGTCACGTCTGATCGCGCCACCTGCGTGGCCTGCTGGACCGCGTGCTGAAAAGCGGCGGCCGATCCGATCATCCTCGGCGCGTCCCCGACCAGTTCCCGGTAGCGCTGGTTCTCGCGCTGCAGGTCTGACCAGGCCAGCGCATTCTTCACCACCAGCAGCACACGGTCGCGCGCCAGCGGCTTCTCCAGGAAGTCGAACGCCCCAATCCTGGTCGCCTCGACGGCATCGGCGACGGTGCCGTGTCCGGAGATCATCACGGCCGCGGATCGATCGTCCCACTGCCGTACGAGCCGCAGCAGCTCGATGCCGCTGCCATCGGGAAGCCGGACGTCCAGCAGGTACACATCAGCGATCGCGCGAGTTCGCTCCGCCGTGAAGGCGGCGATCGACTCGAACACGCTGACGCGGTACCCCTCGCCTTCCAGGATCAGACGCAGCGACCGGCCGATGTTCGGTTCGTCGTCGACGATGACGATGTGGCGCTTGCGCGTCATGACGGTAGTGACACCCTGAAACCCGCGCCGCCCAGCTCGCCGGGGATGACGGTGACGTCGCCGCCGGTCAGCAAGGCATTCTTCTTTGCGATTGAAAGGCCGAGTCCCATCCCGTGCTTCTTGAAAGTAATCGTGGGCTCGAACAGCGTGGCGGAGACCGCCTCGCTCAAACCCGGCCCTGAATCGTGTACGTCGATCAGCACGCGCTCGCGCTCTCCCCGGGTCAAGACGATCACCGCCCCCTCAGGGCCGGCGGCTTCTGCGGCGTTCTGCAGCAGGTTCGTCAGGATACCGTTGACCATGTCCGGTGCCGCATGCGCGCGCGGACGGCCGTCGTCGAGGCGGAGCTGATAGGTCACGCCGGGATGCACCGGACGCAGGAGTGCCACGCGTTCGGTGACCACGGCGTTGACGTCGAGGACCTCGGGATGCACCTCGGGCTCGCTCGCAAACTCTGAGAACGCGCGGACGCGGCGCTCGAGCGATTCAATCTCGCTGACCACGATCTGCACGGCCTGATCCATGAACGCGCGTTCGGAGGCCGGCTGTCGCGCCTGCATTTCCTCGACGGTCAGCCGGATTGGGGTCAGCGAGTTCTTCAGCTCGTGCGCCGTTTTGCGGGCCAGCGACTGCCAGCTCGCGAGGCGCGTGAGGTGAACGAGCCGCTCGCGATTCTCCTCGAGCTGATCCGCCATGTGGTTGAATGCCTGGACCGCTCGTGCCACCTCGTCTCGCGGCGTGACGCCCCGCGGCGCGTCAGTGTCCAGCCTCTTCGACCAGTCTCCACCCGCGAAGTCGGTGAGCGCGGCGGTGAGCTGCCGCATCGGGCGGCTCACACGGTGGGCGATCAGCACCAGCGGCAACAGCGAGATGAGCCACGCCGCAGCCAGCAACAGCAGGAGTGTCAGCGTGAATCCTCGCCGCAAATCGCGCGTTTCCATCGTGTTCACCAGGCGGCGGGTTTCACGAACCTGGGTGGAGAGCTGTTCCATGCTGACGCCGCCTAGATCCCGGCTGAAGATCTCGACGCCCGATCGGGCGTCACGACCGTCGACGCGCCGCAGGTAGTCGATCCGCTCGCCATTGAGGCCCGACACGCCGAAGCGCTCGGGCTCGCCACTCTCCCAGAACGATCGGATGGGCTCGGGCCATTGCGTCTGGTCTGCGACGGGATACGTGGCTGAACGAGCGCGCCCGGCGAGCGCGTCCTCTTTGAGCGCGTCACGTTCGCGCTGGTAGAACAGCTTCGCGGTGTTCTCGAGCGTCCTGGACAGTCGATTCAGCTCGCCTGTCGTCGCGTACTGCAGGCTCCGATCGAGGAGCGTCGTCGTGATCCAGACAGTGGCGGCAAGCGGCAGCAGGGTCGACGCGAGAAAGGCTGCGATCAGGCGCGTCCGAAGAGTCATCGCCGCGACGACCGGCGCGCCGGCGTACGGAACGGACCCGCCTCGAGCGCGTGGGGCGAGGCCTCGGTTTTCCGGCGCCGGCTCAACACGTCGATGAGTGCCTGCAGCGTGTAGCCCGGGTCCGGCTGATCCGACACGCCGTCGCTGTCGACGAAGCGGTACTCGAGCCGAATCCAGAATTGCTGCTCCCGGCCGAGCACACCGAGCGCGGCGAGAGGGATCGTCAAGTGATCGACGCACCAGGCCTCGACGGCTGTCTGCGCGAGATGAGAGACGGACTGGGGTCGCGCTTCCACCGTGGTCACGGCGAATCGTTCCTCCCAGAGATCGTAGCTCAACGCGAAAATGCGGCGGGCCGCTGCCGCCGGCGACTTGCCTGGACCTGGCAGGACCAGCCCGGAGAGCTCCACGCGCACCGTGCGGCCGTCCTTCAATCGCGCGAGCGGCTCCCCCTTCAGGAAGCTGAAGCCGGGCGCACGGATCTTCAGCGCGTCGCCCGCGGTGTCGATCGTCAGCCCCTGCGCCGACGATCGCACGGCCGGCCAGGCCAGCATGGCGAGGAGCACCACGACGACGTGCCGGGCCGGTGTTACCACCGGATCCCGGTCCCCGGAATCCGCAGACCCATCGTGACGATCGCGCTCAGGTTGTCGGTGTTCAGCGGGAAGCCCACGACGAAGAATGCCGGCCCGGCGTGGAACCCGAAACCCGTCGACACGCGAACCTTGCGCTCGCTGTTCTCGTCCCAGACCGAGCCGACGTCGAGAAACAACGCGAGCCCGGTGTAGCGGTATTCAATCGATGAGTAGATCACGCGATCGCCGCCGGCGGGGGCGATCGCGTACTTGTCCCAGCCGCGGAGCGTGCTCGAATCGCCGAGCGTGAAGCGTTCGAAGAGCGGTGCGTGACCGGTGATCGCTCCCGCCATGCCGGTTGCCTGCACGTGGTGCCGGCCGAGGTCGTACCGATACGAGCCCTGACCCAGATACCTCGTATAGGCGAGATCGCTTTCGAGCTGGCGCGATCCGGCTCGCACGCCAAAGCTGGCCTCGGCGTTGTGCGTGGCATGGCTGCCGTCCTTCCAGCGCTGGCCGAAGGCGATCGATGCGACCGCGGCGTTCGCCATCCGGGACGCCGACTCCGGGAAGAGCGGCTCGAGCTCCGAGATGCTCACACCCGCAGCGACGTTGAGAGCGGGGCTGAGGGCGAACTTCAGCAAGGGTGTGATCGTCGATCGCGACGTGTACGGGCGCGGGACTTCGGGCTTGAATGTCAGCGCCCCCAGCGTGGGCGTGCGCCAGTCCGTGTCGAACCAGGAGTACTCGAGGCTGGCGCCGAGGCGCCTCGTCCCCAGCTTCCGTGTCTCGAAGCGCAGGCCGTAGCCGGAGTACTCCTCGACGAGATCGTCCGCATAGTCCCAGGCGACGATCGGCGTGAAACGGATATTCCGGTCGCCGATACCGAGGTCGAGGTAGGTTCCCCAGCCCTGCTCGGAATGAAAGAGCGCGTTCGATCGAAGCGACTCGAAACGGAGCCAGGACGGCAGTTCCCTTTTACGGGCTTCGTACAGGAGCCGAATCCGTCCGCGCTCGCTTCCGCGGCGGATGCGCCGGGACACCTCGTAGTTCGGCAGCTCGTTTTCGATCCGTTCCTGCAGCCGATCGGCGTCTCCGGAATCGAGCCGCTTGCCGACGAGTCCCTGCAGCTCGTCGCGCAGCGCCTGCGACACCTCGGCCTCGGGCACACCGGTGAGCTCTGCCTCCTCGACGATATAGCGCGCGTTGACGTTGTCGTCGGGATCCGACTCGCCGGAACGCCCGACAACGAACATCACCCGCGCCTGCCCATCCGGCTCCATGACCGTGCGCACGGCGGCGACGTGGCGCGGACGCTCCGCCTCGATGCGCGCGGCGAGCTCGTCGAGGCGTTGCTGTTTGAGCGGGGTGCCGGCGAGGCTGCGAATCTCCTCGCGAAGGCCGGGACTGAGTCGATCGATGTCGAACCCGGTGACCTGGGCGGCGACGATGGTCGTGCCTTCCGGCGCGGCGAGCTTCTGATCAATGGTCGCCTGCGGCACCACGGCCAGCAGGGTGAGGAGCATTCCAAGTGTGCGCATGCCCTCGGAGAGAGCAAGGAGTGAGCCCATAGCGAAGTTATTTGCGTTCAAGAAGATAGCGCAATCAGGGGAGTGACGGACGGTCACACCTGTGCGCACGGGGCCCGCCTTCGCGCTTCGCGCTTCGGCGAGGCAGGCTCTGTGCTGCGCCGTCAACTCATGGGGTCCGGCTTCAGAGTCCACACTGTTTGTTGAACCGGAGGACAGGAGGCTCGGAGAAAATCCCTGTTTTCTCCTGATCTCCTGTTTTCCTGTTCAGACTCCCAGCGCCGCGAGCAGGCTAGTTGCGACTGAAAGCAGCCGGATGGCGGTGATAGCGTGATTTATTCACATGCCTTTCAGCCGGAAGTTCCCGCTGCGGCTCTCCCGGCCAAACGCGCGAGGCGCCCGTCTTACAGAGTCAACGCGGCCATCACCGGCACGCGCATGGAGGTCGACTTATGAAGCAGAGCCTCTGCACAGCCATCACGAGCCTCGCGATGCTCGCGTTCATGACAGGTTCCGCGACAGCCCAGACACAGAGCACTGCCGACGCTGCTGCGCCGGCGTCGGTCACGATCACGCCGTTCGTGTCGCTCGGGTCGCCTTACTCTTCACGCATCGGTGGAGCAATTGCATTTCCACTGAACAAAGAAACGAGCCTGGAGGCAGAGTTCGGGTACCGGCACCAGGAGCTGAATGCTCTGAGTGCCCATCTGAGCCTGGTTCGCGATCTGCCGTCGCTTGGCCGCATCAAACCCTATCTGGCTGCCGGCATCGGTCTCGAAGAGTACGGCACGGCCTGGCCGCAGCCGAACGGCACGGTCGCGACTCTTGGAAGAATGGCGCTGTCGGTGAACGCGGGTGGCGGCGTCAAGGTCCCGGTCGACGAGACCTGGGGCATCCGCGCTGATGCGCGCTGGTTCAACGGCATCGGCGGTCAGGCGGGGGAGCACTGGAGGCTCTTCAACGGGGTCACGTTCAAGGCCGGCGGGCGCTGATCCCGCGTCCGCAACGGCCGCTGATCACGGGCAAACGGGCCGGACACGAAGCCCACAAAGTCGTCATGATCACAAAGAAGAATTGGATGTCTTCGTGTTCTTTGTGAGCCTGGTGAGCTTCGTGTTCGCCCGTAGCCCGTCGGGCAGCCGCTCGGAGACGCGCGCACGGACCTTGCTTCAGAACACGGGATGGACGAAGACCTCGTCGATCTCGATCGAGAAGCTCTGGTGGCGGAAGTGAAGCGATTGCGCGCCGGGATCCGCGCGCACCGCGACAGTTCCGGACACGAGTTGTGCTGGCATCATCCCCAGCTTTGGGGACTGTTGCCCGAAAGCAGTGATCCCGTTCCGAAGGTTCCGGCGTGGCCTCAGTTTCTTCGGGGCTGCCTCAGGTATCGCGAGTCGCTCGATCAGCAGCTGCCGGACGCACCGCGAACAGAGGAGGAGTTCGACGGTCGGCGCTGACGCATCGGGATGCGTCTCACCTCACCTCTGGGTGACGGAAGCCGCCTCATCGCTATAATCCCGTGCATCTGTGAGCGACCGCACCATCTCGCACTACCGGCTCCATGAAGTGCTCGGCCGTGGCGGGATGGGTGTCGTCTACAAGGCGGAAGACAGCCGGCTCCACCGGTTCGTCGCGCTCAAGCTGCTTTCGGACCGCATCGCGAACGATCCCGCCGCGCTCAGCCGCTTTCACCGCGAGGCACAGGCAGCTTCGGCCCTGAACCACCCAGGGATCTGCACGGTCTACGACGTCGGCGAGGTCGACGGCACCGCCTTCATCGCCATGGAGTACCTCGAGGGCGCGACGCTGGATCGGATGATCGCTGACGGTCGCCTGCCTGCGGAGACGGCAATCGCTCTCGCGCTCGAAATCGCCGACGCGCTGGACGCGGCTCACGTCGCCGGCATCCTTCACCGCGACATCAAGCCGGCGAACATCTTCGTGACCAATCGCGGGCACGCCAAGATCCTCGACTTCGGCATTGCGAAAACGGGAGCGCTCGCTCCATCTGCCTCCGAACAGTCGACGGTCCTGCGCCTCACCAACGCCGGAGAGATGATTGGCACCGGCGCCTACATGTCCCCCGAGCAGGTCCGTGGTCAGGAGCTGGATCCGCGCTCCGACCTGTTTTCGCTCGGCATCGTGCTCCACGAAATGGCGACCGGCACGCATCCATTCGGTGGCGGGACACCGGGCGTCGTGCTCGATGGCATCCTCAACCGTGCCCCTGCTGGCGCCGGTTCCGATCGGACCGTGTCTCCCGGTCTCGACCGGATCGTCGCAAAGTGCCTCGAGAAGAACCGCGACCTCCGCTACCAGTCGGCAGCGGAGTTGCGCGTCGATCTGAAGCGGCTGATTCAGGGAGCGGGCGTCAGCACGGCCCGGCCGCAACGAAGCCGTCGGACCGTTCTCATTGGAGCCGCGCTCGCGATCGTGCTCGCTGCGGCGGCCGCCGCCCGCTGGCTGGTGACGTCGCAGAGGCAGGACGCGTTCGAACGGTACACGGTCGTTCAGGCGACCAACACGGGGACAGCCGTGTTCTCTGCGATCTCGCCCGACGGCAAGTTCATCGTCAACGTGCAGCGTCCAGAGGAAGGCGGGCAGGAAAGCCTGCGGTTGCGCAACATCGCGACCGGCAGCGACACGCAAATCGCACCGCCGGCTCCGGTCGCCTATGGGAGCGTCGCGTTCTCACCCGACGGCAACTACGTCTACTCCCGTCTGCTCGATCAGATCGACAAAGGCATCTACAAGCTGTATCGCCACCCGGTGCTCGGCGGCCCACCGCAGCTGGTGTTGAAGGATGTCGACAGCAACATCAGCTTCTCGCCCTCGGGTGACCACATTACCTTCGCCCGCGCCAACTCCCCGACCCTGGGCGCCATGAGCATCCTCGTGGCCGGAGCCAACGGCAGCGGCGAACGGGTTCTGCTCAGCGAGCCCATTGCCAGCGCATATACGTCGACCCCGGCCTGGTCGCCCGACGGAAAACTCATCGCGTACACCGAGTCGTATACAAAGGACGTGCTCGGCCGCCTGTCAGTGTTTGACCTGGACTCGCAGCAGAAACGCGTCGTGATCGCCGCCAACGACGTCGTGGTCAGCAATCCTCACTGGTCGCCCGACCAGCGCACTCTGCTGGTGCTGTACACGAGAAGGAGCGCGGGACTGACACGCCGGCAGATTGGAGCGGTGTCGTATCCGTCCGGCGCCTTTCGCACGATTACGACCGACATCAACGACTACGTGGACCTGCGGCTCTCATCCGACGGACGCAGCCTGGCCACCGTCCTGAGCAAGAGGACCGCGACGATCGACGTGTTGCCAGGGACAGGCAATCCATCACCCGCGGCCACGCGTCTCGTCGAACTGCGCCAGGCGATCGATGGCTTTGCCTGGACCGCGAACGGCGGCATCCTCTACCCTCGCGGCAATGAGCTCGTCATACGCACGGTGGAGGGGCAAGAGCGATCGGTGTTCGTCTCCGATCCAGACTCCCCGCCCGCGATGCCGGATGTCTGTCGCGATGATGGTTCGATTGTCTTCATCTGGCCGTTTCGCAACGGCACGACCAATCGGAATGTGTGGCGGATCAACTCGGACGGGACCGAGGCCCGGCAGCTCACGGACGTTCGGCTTGCCCTGGGACCGGCCTGCGCACCCGATGGGCAGTGGGTCGCGTTTCATGCGGGGACGCAGACCCACAGCATCCGCCGCAGTGGTGGAAAGGCGGTGGTCTTGATGCCGACACCCGCGCTCAGCAACATCGCGTTCTCACCCGACGGGAAGTGGGTCGCGCTCGTCGCGGCTGTCACTGTGCGCGCCGGGAAGCTGGAACGCAAGCTGGTACTCACCTCGCCGGACGGGTCGGTTCAAAGGCTGCTGGACATCGAAGCCGGCGGAACACTCCGTTTTACGCCGGACGGATTGGCCATTGCCTCGGTGCTGCGCGCGAAGAACGCGGATAACATCCGGATCGAGCCATTGGACGGCTCCCCCGGGCGCGTCATCACCGCCTTTGCAGGCGGGCGCATCGCGGGCTTCCGATGGTCGCCTGACGGGTCGCAGCTCGCCGTGCAGCGTCAGCGCCGTGATTCAGATGTGGTGCTGCTACGAGAGAGTGGAGCGGAACGTCGCTGAGACCGATCCGCACGGATTACAAGCCCTTCAACGCGATCAACGGATCGATTCTCCCCGCGCGCCGCGCCGGAAGGTAACTGGCCACGGCGACGACGAGCGCAAGGACAAGCGCCACCGCGCCGTACGCCCAGGCGTCCAACCGGCTGACTCGCAAAAGGTACTCGCCTACGTATCGCGAGAGGGCGACCGACATCACCAGTCCCAGCATCAGGCCGATCGCAATGACCGGCAGGGCCTGGCTCACGACGAGGGCCTCAATCGTGGACGGGCGCGCCCCGAGGGCGACCCGTACGGCCATTTCGTGCTGGCGGCGGCCGACGACATAGGTCGTAACACCGTAGACACCGACCGCGGCGACCAGGAGCGTGGCGGCCGCGAAAACGACGAACAACCGGAGCAGCAGCCGCTGCTGAGCGACCGTGTCGTCGAGCGTTCCCTGCAGCGTGCCGACCTGTGCGATCGGGAGCGCGGGATCGAGAGTCGCCAGGATGCTGCGGACGGACCGCGTCACATCCTCCGGTCCACGTGGGGTCCGCACCACGAACATCACCGTGGTGACGGCGCGACCCGTGCCCGGTCCATCGGACGGCCGCACGGCGCCGGCCTGCGTGAATGGCCGATAGAACTCCGACCGATGGGCATCGTCTCGCGCGAATCGCCTGATATTGCCGACCACACCCACGATCGTCATCCAGGGCGTCACCGGCGACATCCGGATCCGTCGCCCGATCGGATCGGCGCCCGCGAAGTACCGCTCGGCAAACGCGCGGTTGACGATCGTGACCGGCAGCGTGCCCTCGCGATCGGTGGTCGTGAAGTCGCGGCCGGCGACGAGCGGGATCCCCATCGCGCCGAAGAAGCCCGGGCCAACCTTCACGTGAACGGCCTGAAAGAACCGTGGCAGGTCGACCGGCGCGCCGCCGGGCGGAAGGGGAGGCGGCGGGGGTGGCGGCAGCCCCGGCGGCGCGATCTCGGGCGGGCCCACGTCGCGCGGCCCGTTCTCGACGGTGAACGCACGGAACTCCATGCCGATCGGCCCGAGCGGCAGGTTCGAGGTCTCGCCGACGCCCCGCACGCCAGGAACGGCGCGCAGCGCCTCCCCGAGCCCCGCGATCAACCGGGCGACGCTCGGCGAATCGGGGTAGCTTCTGGCCGGCAGGTCGAGTTGCAACGTCACTGCCTCGTTCGGCTGATAGCCGGGCTCGATCCGGGCGAGCTGCCAGAAGCTCTTCACGAACAGCGCCGCGCCCACGAGCAACGCCAGCGTGAGCGCGACCTGCAGCGAGGCGAGCACGGTGTGGGTGCGACGCGTGGCGGGAGGATTGGCGCGCACGGCACCGAGCGACAGGAGCCGGCCTGCGCGCTCGGCGGTGCCTGAAACGCTCAGCGCCGGGAGCGTGGCGAAGACGATCCCGGAGAGCATCGACATCAACAGCGCGAAGCCCGTGACTCGCGCGTCGATCGTCACGCCGGCCGATCCCAGGAACTGCTGCGGCAGCGCGGCCGACAGCAATCCGGCCCCGAAATGCGCCAGGAACAACCCGATCGCGCCGCCGATCCCGACGAGAACCAGAGCCTCGATGACGAGTTGACGTGCGAGTCGCAGCCGGCGGCCACCGAGGGAGGCGCGCACGGCCAGCTCCTGCTGGCGCGCGGTCGCCCGCGCGGTGAGCAGGTTGGCGAAGTTCAGGCAGGCCACCACGAGTACGAGGCCGGCCATCACCCACATCGTGATGAGCGCCCGCCGCACGTTCTTCACGAGCAGCTCCCTGACGAACGCCAGGCGAACGGGCCGGGCGTCGGGTCCTGTCGAGGTGAGGGCGGTCAACTCGGCCTCGACCCCGGCCGTCGTCGTTTCGGTCGGGAGACGGCCAAGGACTTCGAGATAGTGGTACAGGCGGTTGCTCTTCGCGCCGGGCGGCGCCGCCATTGGCTCGAGCAGATCGGATTTCGGAAAGAGATCGAAAGCCGCAGGCAACACTCCGGCGACCGTGGCCGGCGAGGCGTCCAGGGTGACGATCCGGCCAACGATGGCCGGGTCGGATCCGAAGCGGCGGCTCCAGAGCCCGTGACTGATCAGCACGACCGGCGGGCGGCCCGGCTCGAAGTCAGGTGCGGCGAAGCCTCGTCCGACGACTGGCCTGAGCGTCGAATCCAGTCCGACGAGGGTTGGAAACGACGCGGTGACGCGCTGTCCCCTGATTTGTTCCGGCTGGCCGTCTCCGCCCAGCACGAAATCGCGGGTCTCGATCGCCGACAGGTGTTGAAGCGTCGTCACTCCCGCTTCGAGATCGCGGTACTCGGCGAGCGAGAAGTAGCGGCTCTCTCCGCGGGTGACCGAGACCAGGCGATCGACTGCCGGATAAGGGAGCGCCTTGAGAAGTGCGGCGTTGATGACGGTGAAGACCGCGGTCGTCGCGGCGATGCCAATCGCGAGCGAGGCGATCGCGGTGCCCGACAGCCAGGGTGAACGGACCACGAGGCGCAGCCCGAAGCGGATGTCCTGAATCATCTCGTCCTCCCAGCGGTCGGTCTGGAGCCAAAGCGCGTCCCGGACGGCACCGGTGCTGTCGCGCAGAACCCGCCACGATGCCCGGCGCGGCACCATGCCCCATTCGCGCAACTCGGTCGCACGGCTGTCGAGCTCCGCCTGCCATTCGTCGAGCCAGTCCTGGCGAATGCTGCGAGGGACCACCGCGCTGAGAGCGCGCACCAGCCAGAAGTACCAGCGGCCGGGCGGACGCGCCTGCAGGCTCATGTCTTCGCCGGACGCAAACGCCGGCGGCCCTCGTCCGTATCGAGGAGGCGGTATCGCGCCACGGCAGCCGCGAGCGCCTCTTCGCCGCTCGCCGTGATCTCGTAGTACTTCCGCGGCGGCCGCTGTGCGTTCCGGGCGAGCTTGTGGTCTTCCCAGGCGGACTTCACGAACCGAGCGGCCTCGAGGCGCCGCAGGGCCGGATACACGGTGCCACTCGGCAGGCCGGTCGCGCGGGACACGTCGAAGCCGTGGCGGAAGCCGCGGGCGATGGATTGCAGGACAGCCGTGGCGGCGTACGACAGTGTCGATGGCGACATTAGTCGCATTCTACATAGGTAGATTACAAAGTCAACGGATCCGGGGTCCGGGGTCCGGGGTCCGGGGTCCGGGGTCCGTTCTTGGCTTATCGAACTACACGGACGACTGGGAGCACATGACTCCGGATCCCGGATCCCGGATCCCGAATCACCCCCCCACGTGATTCAGTCGCAGCGGATGGCGCGCAGCGGATCGATTCGGGTGGCGTGCCGCGCGGGGACGATGCAGGCGGCGATGGCGACGACCGCCATGATGAGCACGGCGGCGGCGATGGATGCCGCGTCGGCGGGACCGAGGCCGAACAGCAGGTCCGAGATGAAGCGGCTGGCAAATCGCACGGCGGCGATCGCCCCGAGCGTTCCAGCGGCGAGGCCGACGCCGAGAACCCGGAGCGTGTCGCTCAGCGATTCGCGGATCACCGCCCATCGCCCCGCCCCGAGGGCCATCCGGATTCCCAGCTCGGTGGTGCGCTGAGCCACCGCGTACGAGGCCACGCCGAAGATCCCGATCGAAACGAGCAGCAGCGCCAGCAGGCCGAAGAACGCGCTCGTGCCCGCCACCATCCGTTCCGTCGCAAGGTCACGCGCGATCTCCTCGCGCATCATCCTGAGGTCGACCAGCAGGCGCGGATGAATGCGCCGCACCTCGTCGCGAATCGCCGCGAAAACCGTCGATGGATGTCCCGTCGTGCGGACTTCGATCGCGCTGACGCGATCGGGCTGCTTCGGAATCATCATGAACGTCATCGGGGCGGTCTCGCTGCGCACGCCGGCGAGCCTCACGTCCGCGACGATGCCGATGATGCCAATCCCCCGCGCGACAGGATCATCGTTGGGGAAATATCGCCTGGCCCAGGCCTCGTTGACGATGAAGGCTCTCCGAGGTTCGACGGCGAAGTCGGAGGCGGCAAAGGTCCGCCCTCGCAGCAGCGGGATGCCCATCGTTTCGAAGAATGCGGGGCCGACGTCCGCGGTCTCCCAGGACTCGCCAGGCGGGAGCGTCAGCCCGGGCACCCGCATCATGCCCCGGCTCAGGCTATGGCGCATGACGGGGTTCCGGATCGCCGTGACCGACCGAACCCCGGGGATCGCGGCAACCCGCTCGAGCAACAGGCGGGAGACGGCACCGGCGGCCTCTCCGTCGCGATACCCGGCTCCACGCGTATCAATCGAGACCTGCACCAGGTTGTCGGGATTGAAGCCGACGTTCACGTGGGTCAGGTTCCGGAGCGTCTGAAGAAACAGGCCTGCGCCGACGAGAAGCAGCACCGACAGGCCGACCTGGCAGCCGACGAGGAAACGGCCGGTCCGGACGGCGCGGGCCGGAGCCGTGCTCCCGGCGCTCGACCGAAGTACCGTGACATCGACGCGCGTGCCCCGCCACGCCGGCGCCAGGCCGAACAGCAGCGCGCTCAGCAGTGAGAGCAGCGCCGCGAAGCCAAGAACGCGGCCGTCCATGTTGAACGCGAGGCTCTCCGGGACCGCGGTCAGCGGAAGCATCGAGAGGAGAATGGAAACGCCCCATTGCGCGACGGCAAGCGCGGCGGCACCGCCGAGGACGGCGAGCAGGGCGCTTTCCACCAGGTATTGGGACACCAGGCGCGATCGACCCGCGCCGAGGGCCACTCGAACCGTGAGCTCGCGCCGGCGCGACGCGTTGCGGACCATCAGGAGGTTGCCGACGTTCGTGCAGGTAATCAGCAACACGAGCGCGACCAGCACCGTCAGGGCGAGCAGCGGCCGAGCGTACTGCGCGCGCAATTGCGAGATCCCTCCAGCAACGGGCAGAAGTTCTGTCTCGACTTTGAACGTGGGAGGTATGAGCGCCAGTTCGCGAAAGACCGTGTCGGTCGCGGTGGTGGCCTGAACCAGGGTCAGGCCGGGCGTCGTCCGCGCGACCATCTGCAGCCCCATGCTGGTGCGCCCGGCAATCCAGAGATCGGCGGGGGTATCGATCGCGAGGCCGTGAAAACCCGCCGGCGCGACGCCGACGATCTCGCTGGCCTGACCGTTGACGGTGACGACTCTGCCCAGCACGTCCGGGCGGCCGCCGAATCTCGCCTGCCACCACCCGTAGCTCACCACGCCGACCGCAGCGTCGGAGGCGTCAGGCATTCGGCCGATCACCGGCGCGACGCCGAGGTCCCGAAAGTAATTCATCGAGACCTGCTCGACGTCCCGGCCGGATTCGGGCTCGCCTTCCACGAGAACGGCCGGCCGATCCAGGCGTGCAAAGCCGACGATGTCCGAGAGCGCGGTGTTCTGCGCGCGCATGGTGTCGAAGGCGTGCGGCGCGAAGGCCTCCGCCGGCTTCCTGAATCCCATCGCCAGCACGACCTGCCGCACCTGGACGAGATGAGCCGGATCGCGGACCGGCAGGGATCGCAGCAGGAGATCGTCGACGAGGCTGAAGAGCGCGGTGTTGGCGCCGATGCCCAGCGCCAGCGACAAGGCGACCACCGCGGTGAACACCGGCGTCTTCCACAGCATGCGCAGGGAGTACTTCAGGTCCTGCATCAGCTGGTCGACCATCTGGAGGCCTCTCTGCTCGCGGTGGGTTTCACGCAGCACATCGAGCCGCCCGAGCCGGTGCATGGCGGCACGCCGGGCGTCGGCCGGCGAGAGGCCCTGCCGGCGGCCCTCGTCCACGAGCAGCTCGAGGTGGGTGGTCAGCTCCTCGTCGAACTCGCGATCGAGCCGCTCGCGACTGAGCGCCGCGACCGAGCGCGCCCACACGGTCCGGAGCCAGCCGGCACCCGGGATCATCCTTCCGACCTTTCGCTCGCCAGCACGCGTCCCATCACGGCGGCGAGGCGCTCCCAGTATTCCGTCTGCGCCACCAGCTGTTTTTCACCGGCTCGCGTGATGACGTAGTACCTGGCGCGACGGTTGTTCTCGGAGACGCCCCACTTCGATCGAATCCAGGCCCGCTGCTGGAGCCGCACGAGCGACGTGTAGATCGTGCCCTGATTGAGGATCACCCGGTCGCCGCTCACCTGCTCGATCCGGCGGGCAATGCCATAACCGTGGAGGGGCCCCAGCGTCGACAGCGTGCGGAGCACCATCAAATCGAGGGTCCCCTGGAGGATGTCGAGCTTGTTTTTCACCGGGCGATCGCTCCTGTAGAAATACCACAGGAATCATCCGGCTTCTCGTGTGGAATGTCAACAGGAGCGCGGATGCAGCGTACGGCCGCCCTGACACGGGGGCCACCTCACCGGGTTTCGACCGAGCGTTCCTCGGTGGCCCGGACTCCCAGCGCCGTCGCCAGCGTCTCGAGACTGAAGGGCTTGGGCAGCAGCTCGAACTCGCCATCTTCGAGGCCGGAGGCCGCCTCGACGTACCCGGTGGTGAGCAGGACCGGCAGTGTCGGGCGGCGCTGACGGATCTCCCTTGCCAGCTGCACGCCGCTCATACCTCCGGGCATCATGATGTCCGACAGCACCACATCGATCGGACGCGAGTCGGCGAGCGCGCCGAGCGCCGCCGCGGCACTCGTGACGTGGGTGACGGCAAAGCCGAGAGAGCTCAACATCTCGCGCGTGAGCGCGGACACGTCGCGATCGTCTTCGACCAGCAGCACGTGTCCGCGCCGCACGAATTCCAGTCCGGGCGACGGGAGGCTCGGGGCATCGCCGGTCCCGGAGGCCTCAGGATTGCGCAGCGATCGCGGCAGCAACAGCGTGACCGTCGTGCCGGCGCCGACGGCGCTCTCAATCGAGACGCGGCCGCCCGACTGCTGGGCGAAGCCATAGACCTGGGGCAACCCGAGACCTGATCCCCTGCTGACGTCCTTGGTGGTGAAGAAGGGCTCGAACACCCGTGCCAGCACCTCGGGGGGCATCCCGTGGCCGCTGTCTGCGACGCTGATCCTCACGAGCTCCGCGGCGGCGCCGTCGTCGGTTTCGGCCGTGGTGTTGCCGGCGGTGACGAGGATGCGCCCGCCCTCGGCCATGGCGTCCCGGGCGTTCAGGCAGAGGTTCAGGATCGCGAGCTCCATCTCGCCGGCATCGACCTCGATCGGCCAGACCTCCGCCTCGAGGTTCATCTGCACTTCGATATGGCCCCCGAGCGCGCCGTCGAGCATGGTGCGCATGCTCCTGAGATGGGCCGCGGTGTCGATGGATTCCGGGTTCAAGGGCCGGCGGCGCGAGAACGCCAGCAGGTGACGCGTGAGGCCCGTGCCGCGCGCGACGGCGCGGCGCATGGCGTCGAGGATTCGCTTCGGCGGCACCTGCCCGCTTCGCTCGAGCAGCTGCAGGCCGCTCGCGAACACCGCGAGCAGGTTGTTGAAGTCGTGCGCGACGCCACCGGTGAGCTGCCCGAGCGATTCCATCTTCTGTGCCTGCCGGAGCGCCGCCTCGGCCTTCCGGAGCCGCTCCTGGTCGCGAAGGCGCTCGGTCACGTCGTAGACGAACTGATACGCGCCGATGCGATGGCCATGGCGGTCGCGCAGCGTGTTGAACCGCATCTCGTAGGCGCGGCGGGCGCGCGACGGGTCGCCAAACTCGTCGATCGCGGTGAACTCTTCGCCGGACAGCGCCCGGCTCCACACCGCCTGGACCGCACGGCGATGATCGGGTTGCGACGCGAGGAGATCCAGCATGCTGTCGCCGACTTTGGGCCGGACGCCGAAGATTCGCTCGAATTCGCTGGCCGCCGCATGATTGAGGGCCAGCCATCGATACTGGAGGTCGACGACCTGGACGAAGGCGTCGGTGCGCTCGACGATCTCCGCGAGGACCTTCCGCTCGGCCAGCGCCTCGTCGACCCGCCGCTCGAGCGTTTCGTTCAGGTCCCGGAGGGCCGCTTCCGTCAGAACCCGGCCCGTCGTCTCGGAGACGGCGCAGAACATTCCAGCGACCGCTCCGCTCTCGTCCTTCACCGGCGAGTACGAGAACGTGAACCAGGTCTGCTCGTCGAATCCCTTGCGGTTCATGACGAGTGGAAGGTCCTCGCGATACGTGGCGTGACCCGCCATCGCGGCGTCGATCAACGGGCTGATGTCCGGCCAGATCTCCGACCAGATGTCGTAGAACCGCCGCCCGAGCGCCGCGGGATGCTTGGCACCGAGGATCTCCGCGTAGGGATCGTTGTAGAGGAAACCCAACTCGTTTCCCCAGGCGACGAACATGGGAAAGCGCGACTGCAGCAGGAGTCCGACGACGGTCCTGAGCGACTGCGGCCAGCGGCTCGGCTGCCCGAGCGGCGAAGCCGACCAGTCGTGGGCACGCATCAGGGCACCCACCTGTCCACCGCCCGCGAGAAACTCGAGCGACTCAGTCATGTTCCATTCCGGCCCGAACAACGCGGACGGCGGATGCGCGTGCAAAGCCGGCGCCAAACACTACCGAGGATCCTGAGCGGCGCCCCGGCACGTTGTCAACCGGGCTGGAGCCGGTGGTAGGCTTGGCCACCGGACCCTCCACTTCCTCCATGCAGCACCCAAGCGGCATTCCAGAGAAGATCGTCAACAAGGTCGTCGCCCGCCGCGGCCGCCTGCATGCCTTCGAGACGATCGAGCCGGCGACCACGGCGCTCGTCGTCATCGATCTCGACGAAGCGACCGTCGCACACGACGGCACGTGGCCGCGCATCATCGCGAATGTCAATACGCTGGCCGCCGCGGTTCGCGAGACCGGCGGCGTCGTGGCATGGGTGTTATCGCGGATGCACGCGATGCCGAAGCACTTTCGCGCGATCCTTGGCGACGATCTCGCCACGCGCTATTTCAATGACGGCCACGAAAACGGCGCCGGTACGAGGGTGTGGCCCGAGCTTCAGCAGGAGGCAGTCGATCTCGTGGCCGTCAAATCGGGCGCCAGCGCGTTCTTCCCCGGAAAGTGCAACCTGGCGGCGCAGCTCGATGCCAGGGGCATCGACACCATCCTGATCGCCGGCGCGGTGACGAACATCTGCTGCGAATCTTCAGCCCGCGACGCAGTGGAGCTCGACTACAAGGTCTTCATGATTTCAGACGCCCTGTCCGGCCAGGCCCACGGGCTCCATGAGGCGACGCTCTCGACGTTCTACCGGATTTTCGGCGACGTCCGGCCGACCGAGGACATCATTCAGCTCATGAGACGGTGTAATCGGAACGGGTAGCGGAATCAGTCAGGCGCGTGCGCGGTGGGCTCCCTGCCCCTCCCTGCGGAGCGGCGCGGTGCGCAAGGCTCGCGAGCAGCTCCTCGAGCACCTCCGGAGCCAGCGGCTTGGTGAAGTGACTGTCGAATCCCACTTCTTGCGCCTTCCGGCGATCCTCTTCCTGTCCCCAGCCCGTGACCGCCGCGAAATGCACGCTGGCGAATTCCGGCCGTGCCCGCAGGGTCTGAACGACGGTGTAGCCGTTCATCACCGGCAGGCCGATATCCAGGAAGACCACGTCGGGCGCGAACTCGGTCGCGGCACTGACGGCGCTGGCACCGTCGTGGACCACCCTGGTGACGTGGCCCAGCTCTGAAATCAACAACTCCAGCATCTCCGCGGCGTCGAGGTTGTCTTCGACAATCAGCGCCCGAAGGCTCCGCGCCGGTACCTGTGCCCGCGGTTCAGGCCCGGTCGGTTCCACGGCCGGCGCGAGCGTCATCGGCAGGCGGATCTCGACCTCCGTGCCACCGCCAGGCCCGGGGCTGCTGACGGCGATGCGGCCCTCGTGCATCTCGACGAGGCGACGCGCGAGCGTCAGCCCGATGCCGAGGCCACCGGCGGACCGTTCCAGAATCGGCTCGGCCTGCTGAAACATGTCGAAGACCCGCGGCAGGACCTCCGGCGCGATGCCGATCCCCGTGTCGCGGATGCGGACGACCGCGTCGCTGGACTGCGAGTCCGCGGTGAACCAGATCCGTCCCCCGCGCGGCGTGAACTTCACCGCGTTGTTCAGCACGTTGGCAAAGATCTGCACCAGCCGTGCCCCGTCGCCCTCGACGCAAATCGGCGTCGATGCCGCCTGCACCTCCAGGTGCTGATCGGCCACCGTCACGAGCGGCATGATGGATTCGACAGCCGTCGCCATCAGGCGTGAGAGGTCATGTGATTCCCGGCGCAGGTGGATCTTGTTGGCCGTAATCCGCGACACGTCGAGGAGATCGTCGACCAGCCTCACGAGCTGCCGGACCTGGCGATCGATCACGTCGCGCGCGCGCGTCGCGCTTGCCGGCGGGGCGCCGGCCTTGAGACTCTCGAGCGCGAACCGGATCGGTGCCAGCGGGTTCCTCAGCTCGTGGGCCAGCGTGGCGAGGAACTCGTCCTTCCGCTGATCCGCTTCCACGAGCTTGGCGGTCCGGTCGTTGACGCGGAGCTCGAGATCGCGATTCAAGGCTTCGGCGTGATCCTTCGCCGCCTGCAGGCTCTGGATCAGATCCTGATTGTCGAAGCGCAACTTGAATGAGGCTTCGATCATCCGATGGAAGCCCCAGGTCGTCGCCAGCGTCGCCGCGGTAAACAGCCCCGCCAGGAACCCCATCATCAGGTGGGCCTCGCCGCCCAGGCTGGCCAGACGGGCGGCGGTGGCAACACCGGGCGGCAGGAGAAACGTGAGAAACACCTCGCGCCTGGCGGCGAGCAGCGACGCGCCGCCCAGCATCACGCCGCCGACGACGAACACGACGAAGGTCTCGTTCACCGGCCGGTCTGGCGGATAGAGAAAGAGAGCGGCTGCCGCCCACCCGGCGGCGGCCGCCGCCGTGCCGGCCACGAACGCGGGGAGCCAGCGGCTGTCGTCAGCCGCGGCCGGCGCGCGCCGGAACTGCCGCACGAGCAGGAGTCGCGCCGCGGAAACCAGGCACATGTAGACAAACCACACCGCGATCACGACACGTGAGATTTCCGCCGATTGCGCGTAAGCCAGCACGGCGGCGATGACGACGGTCACGACAATCCCGAGGGTCGCGTTCTCGTAAAGGAGCCGGGTTTCTGCGGCCCGCACCTGTCGGCGGCGCTGGTCTCCGCCGGACGGCGGACTCGATGGGCCATCCGACCCGGACGCACAGAAGGGCGCCCGGACGGCCTCGGGAATCTGAAAGAGTCGTCGTCCCGGCTGCCGGGTCACCATAAAGCTTCGCGCATGACTATCGTTGGGGTGAGGCCGAGATCTTACCGCTTCTGAGGCAGAGGCAGTGAGCTCACCAGGCACGCCAGCCAGGTGCCACGCGAGCGCTGCGCTGCTTTGTATATTGCCGATGGCCTGACCTGAGCTCACATGGCCTGAACCAGGCCGGGCGAGTGAGATGATCCATGGCATGTGGAACGACACGCCATTCACGCGCCTCCTGGGCCTTCGTTATCCAATCGTGCAGGGTCCCTTCGGGGGCGGCTTCTCATCGGCTCGACTCACCGCGACCATCTCGAACGCGGGCGGGCTGGGATCGTTCGGCGCGCAAGGGCAGCCGCCGGCGCGGATGAGCGGGATCGTCAGCGATATCCGGCAGCTGACGAGCGCGCCGTTCGCTGTCAATCTCTGGGTGTCGACAGAGGACGACGCGGCGAGAACGTTCAGCCGCGCGGACTATGAGGCCGCACTGCGGCCGCTCGTGCCGCTGTTCGAAGAGCTCGGGGCCTCGCCACCAGCGTACCCGCTGGCGGGATGGCCGTCGTTCGACGATCAAGGGGACGCGCTCATCGCGGCGCGGCCGCCGATCATCAGCTTCATCTTCGGCATCCCATCGGCAGCCGTCCTCGACGCCTGCCGCGCTCACGGCATCATCACGATGGGGGTGACGACCACGCCGCAGGAAGCCCGCGCGTTCGAGGCGGCCGGGATCGACGTGGTCATCGCCTCAGGTTTCGAAGCAGGCGGCCATCGCGCCTCGTTCATGCGTTCGCCGGGGTCGTCGCTGACCGGCACCTTCGCGCTCGTGCCGCAGGTGGTCGACGCGGTGAAGATTCCGGTCGTGGCAGCGGGTGGGATCGCCGACGCGCGTGGCGTTGCCGCCGCACTGACGCTCGGCGCGCACGGCGCGCAGATCGGCACCGCATTCCTGGCGTGCGAGGAGTCGAACGCTCCATCGATCCACAAAGAGGTGCTCCACGGTCCGCTCGTGGGTCAGACGGCTCTGACCACCGGATTCAGCGGCCGCCTGGCCCGAGGCGTGCGCAACGGGCTGACGGAGCTGTATGAGGATCCAGCCCTCCCGCGGCTTCCCTATCCGTTGCAGGGGCAGCTGGTCGGCGCGCTGCGCGAGCGCGCGATTGCGCAAGGACGATTCGATCTGATCTCGCTCTGGTCCGGCCAGGCGGCGCCGCTCGTGCGTCACCATCGCGCCGGAGAGCTGTTCGACGACCTGGTCGCGGGGACGGAGGCGATCTTCGAGGAACGCCGCGTGCGCTGATGGCGCAGGCTGATCCAACCCTCACCGCCAGAGCCTTTTCTGGCGCGCGTGCCTGAACGATGAGCGTCAGCGTCACCGCTTGTCGTACTCGTCGTGCCGGCGCCACCACATGCCCTGCTCGTTGCGACCGCGAGGGGCCCGATCGAGCCATTGGTACATGCTCCAGAGGCCGTCCACTCCGCGCGAATACGCAGAATACGTGTGATAGACGGCGCCGTCTTCGAGCACGAATGCGCTGACCCCCGGCCTCTCGCGCGTGAAAGTCGCCGGGTCGGTGCCAGCCATGGCGGCGATGTCCGTCGTTCCGTCGCTGCCGCGGTTCCACGGCTGCTCGCGCCGGTAGTTGTATTCGATGCCGTCGCGCTGTTGCTGCTCGGTGAACCCCACGCTGAAATCGGGGTTGAAGTCGCTGCCGAAGGAGGAGGCCCAGGGAAACGTCCATTCCATCCGCCGCCTGTAGGCCTGCAGCTTGTCGAGCGGCGCCCGTGACACGGCCCACAGCGTCACGTCGTGGTTGGCCAGGTGCACGGCAATGCCGTTGAAGCCGTCAGCGATCGCCGAGCACGACGGGCAACCAGCCTTGTAGTCGGGCCCGAACATGAAGTGATAGACGAGCAGCTGCGAGCGCCCGCGGAAGAGATCGGCGAGCGAGGCGCTGCCTTCTTGGGTATCGAACCGATAATTCTTGTCGATCCGAACCCATGGCAGCTGCTGCCGCAGCTCGGCGACCTCGTCGCTGCGCCGCGTGAGCGCCTTTTCCGCCTCGAGCAGCGCCAGTCGCGCTGTCAACCACTCTTCACGTGTCCCGGTCTTGTGTGTCGTCATGCGTCAGTTCTCCCTCTGTCGCCAACCAGTCTGAGCGGCAGGTCGCAAGCCGTGGGAGTGACAAGTGTGGCGGGATTCCGACGGGCAGAAGGGGCGCCAGCCGAAGGTCGGCGGTCCGGCGGCCGATCACCGCATTATCGTTTCGGCAGGCTATGGGTCCAATTCAGCACGACCGTGATGGCGGTCGAGGCTGTGTCTTCCACCAGCGTGTTGACGATGAAGCGCTGCCCGTCACGGGACACATCGTAGGGGTAGGCATCGAGCCGCACGGCGGGTCGCGGACGGATCGTGAACAACGGGCGCGGCACGCCGACGTCGAGTCGGCCGGCGATCGCCTTCACATCAACGGCCATCAGCTGGTTCTCGGGCGAGACGTAGATGAGCTCACGTCCGTCGCTCGACCAGCGCGGCCACCGGCCGCCTTTCGTGGAAACCAGCCGTTTGTCTCCGAGATCAGGGAATCGATCGACATAGACCTCCAGCTGCCCGGTTTCGTTCGACGCGTAGGCGAACCACGGGCCATGAGGGGCAAAACGCCCGTGCGTTTCGACAAAAGCGGACTCGAGCAGCGGGCGCGCGGTCTTTGGACTGGACAGAGGAGCCATCCAGAGGTCGCTCCTCGCGATCGCGCGGCCGCCGCCAATGTACATGACGTGGCGCCCGTCGTGAGACCAGTCTGAGGCATATCTTCCGAGTCCGAGATCGTCCACATCGAGCGGCGAGGGCTCACCCGCGCCGTGGATGTTCTTCACCTGGAGATTGACCTGACCCTTCGATGCTGAACTGAACAGCAGGCGGGTTCCGTCAGGTGACCAGATGGGCGCGAACTCGTCGCCGGCGTCGAACGTCACACGCTGACTACGTCCGCCATCTTTATCGAAGATCCAGAGATCTCGCGTGGATCGTGCCTGGTCGCTCACACTCACCGCCAGACGCGAGCCATCCGGCCCGAGCGCCACATCTCCATAGTCGGCTGGGCCGGCGAGCGCGGCGAGTTGCGTGCCTTTCCGGTCGAACCAAACCGGGCGCGACAGCGTCCTGAGCGCCGCCTGGTAGACGAGGACGCCGTTGTCGGACACGCTGAACGCCGCCGTCGGTCCCGTTGCACCGGCAGTCGAGATTTTCACGTCTTCAACCAGCGGAAATGGTGCGCCGCGAAGTAGCTGGCTATCTGTGTCGAATGGTTGCGCCAGCAATGTCCCGCTTTGTACGAAAAGGATGTGGCCGCTTGCATACCGCGCCTGGGTGACATCCGACAGAAGCAGTCTCGCCGGTTCAGCCGTGTCCAACGAACCGATGAACACCCCTCGGGGCTCGAGAGCGCCAGTCCGAGTGCCAATGCCGAAATACAGGAAATGACGGCCGTCCGGCAGAAAGGCGGGGAAGCCGTGCTGCACTTCGCCGCTCGCTTTGTCCAGTGTCGTGACAGGTGTCGACGGGCCGCCTGCCGCTCCGACGACATAGAGTGGGGAGGAACGCGCCGGCGCGAACAGGATGACGCCGTTGCGGCTCCAGGCTCCCATCCGGAAACCGCCGCTGCTGACGGTCATCACCGCTCCATCGGAGACGCGGACCGTCTTGAGCCTGCCGCCTTCGAGCGACTGCCGCCCCTCTCCGACAAAGCCAATCGATTCCGAGTCTGGGGACCAGAACGGGAAGGAGGCGTCCTCCGTCTGCGGAATCGCGCGGAATGCGGCCGAGCCGAGGTCTCGAACCCAGATCTGTGTACGGCCGGCCTCGTCGGCTGCAATCACCGCGAGCTTGCGACCGTCTGGAGAAACGGCGAACCGCGACTCCGCCGCCTGGGCATCCAGGTCTCGTCCACTTCCGCCCAGGCGCAGCGTGGGAGGCAGCACAAGAGAGGTCACCGTCCGCGGCTGTTCATCCGGGTCTGCAGTCGATCCTGCCAGCAGGCGCGTCACCATCACCGCCGCCGCTGCCCCGAGCACAACTCCGGCAGCCAACAGGCCCACTCGCATCCAGGGGTCGGCGCGTCGCGGACCGACCGGTACGGCCTCGAGATCGGCCGTTTCCTCGCGTCGGAGATTCAGGCCGTCATCGATTGCCAGGCGCGCGTCTCCGATGTCCCGCAGCCGGCGCTTCCGATCCTTTTCGAGACAATGACGCAGTAACGATCGAATACTCGCCGGGACATCGGCGGGCAGGGTCGCCAGATCGGGCTCTCGATCGAGCACTGCGGCGAGCGTGTCCGAGGCAGTGTCGCCGCCGAATGCCGGTTGCCCGCTGAGAAGTTCGTAGAGCACGCAGCCGAAGGCCCAGATATCGGTGCGCCTGTCGACCGGCAGACCCCGCGCCTGTTCAGGGCTCATGTAGGCGGGGGTGCCGAGCAGAACTCCGGCATGAGTGGCCGCCGCTCCGGGTCCGGCAGCGGCATCGAGATTCTTCGCGATGCCGAAGTCGAGGATTTTGACTTCTCCTTGATCTGTCAAAGCGATGTTGCCCGGTTTCAAGTCGCGGTGAACGATCCCCTTCTCGTGGGCCGCATCGAGACCGTCCGCGATCTGGCGCGCGATCGAGAGCACCCGCGGCAGCGCGAGAGGCTGCGCGGAGTGCTCTGCAATGACGGTCGCGAGCGACGGGCCGGGCACGAGCTCCATCACCAGGGCGGGTGCGCCGCCGGACTCATCCAGTCCATACACCTGCGCGATATTCGGATGATTCAGCGAGGCGAGCACCTTCGCTTCACGCTCGAATCGCATTGACCGCTCGCGATCGTCGGTCAACGCAGGCGCGACAATCTTGATCGCGACCTCGCGTCCCAGGCGCACGTCACGCGCGTGATAGACGTGACCCATGCCGCCAGAGCCAAGCACGCCAACGATCTCGTATCCGCCGATACGTTCGGGATGCCCGGTGCGCGGAGGCGTACAGTCGAAGAGATCCTCGAAGGACCCGCCCCGGTCGTCGGCAGCCAGCAGCGCCTCCAGGCGGTCGGGCAGCCCAGGATCGATCGATGCGAGCGCCTCGATCTGACGCGCTCGGTCAGCCGCGTCCCCCTCCACGGCGGCCCAGAACGCCTGTTTGAGTTCCGCCCAGCCCCTCACGCGCCGCTCCCGCCCGCGTTGTCAGGCCCGCTCAATTCGGTCGCCAACCACGCATGCGCAAACCGCAGCTCGCGCTTCACGGTCGCGAGCGATACGCCAATCGCTTCAGCGGTTTCCTCGAGCGACAATCCGCCGAAGTAGCGGTGTTCCACGATCTGGCCCTGACGCGGATCCAGCGACTCGAGCCGTTGCAGCGCCTCGTCCAGTGCCGTCAACGCATCCGCCTGCGGTTCGGAAATGAAGATCGCTTCGTTCAACTCGACGGCGTCGGCGCCCCCGCCGCGCTTGGCCGCACGGCGGGCGCGTGCCTGGTCGATCAGCAGACGCCGCATCACGCGCGAGGCCATGGCCAGGAAGTGCGTCCGGTCGTGAAACTGCGCGCGTTCCACGTCAATCAACTTCAGATAGGCGTCGTGGACCAGGCCGGTCGTGTTCAGCGACCGGTTTGCCGGCTCCTTTCGGAGCCGGTGATGCGCGAGCTGACGCAGCTCCGCGTACATCAAGGGGACGAGCTGGTTGAGGGCCTCTTTATCCCCATGACTCCACTGACGAAGCAATCGAGTGACGTCCGACGAGGCGGGGCGCGGCATGCGTCTGAGCCGTACGGGCCCAAGTTTACGCCGAAAGAGTATGGGGCCGGTTCCCCCGCCCTTGACTACGGAGGTCACCATGAAACGTGCGTTTGCCGCTGCGATCAGTGCCGCGGCGCTGCTCAGCGGCGCCTGCGGTCAGCCTGTTTCACCCGTCAACCCCTCGTCCGTTCAGCCTGGAAACGCGGTGGCCGCCACCGAGTCGGTGCCGTTCAAGGGAAGCTTCGAAGGCACGCAAACCGTTACGCCGCTCCCGGGTGGGGTTGGCTCCGTGACGGGATCGGGGACAGGCACCGCCACGCACCTCGGTCAGTTCTCGGTTGCCTTTCCGCACACCGTGACCTTCGCCACCCGCACCGGCGAAGGCACGTACACGTTCACTGCCGCCAACGGTGACACCCTCACTGCATCGTTTGTGGGACAGGCGACGCCGCAAGGATCAAGCGTGTCCATCGTCGAGCACGGCACGATCACCGGGGGCACGGGGCGATTCGCCGATGCCAGTGGAACGTTTACCGTGGAGCGAACCTTTACTCAAGCCACTGGTCTAACGGAAGGTTCGTTCGAGGGGGCGATCATCTGGTAGGCAGGCAGGAGCATCTCGAGGACCCAGTTCAGGTTCCTGTTCCAGGACGGGGTCGGCCGAGCGTCATAGAATGCTCGACGGATGCCCCTTTCCGAAGGAACCTGTCTGGGACCGTACAGCATCGTCGCGCCTCTCGGCGCCGGCGGTATGGGCGAGGTATATCGTGCGACCGACTCGCGCCTGAAGCGCCAGGTCGCGGTAAAGATCCTGCCGTCAGGGGTCGCGGCCGATCCCGACCGGCTCGTCCGTTTCCAGCGCGAGGCCGAAGTCCTGGCCTCGCTCAATCACCCACACATCGCGGCGGTCTACGGACTCGAAGACGCCGGTGGCGTGAAAGCGCTCGTGATGGAGTTGGTCGAGGGGCCAACCCTTGCCGACCGGATAGCCCAGGGCCCCCTTCCGCCGGACGAGGCCTTACCGATCGTCCGACAGATCGCCGCGGCCCTCGGCGCGGCGCACGACAGCGGCGTCATCCATCGCGATCTCAAGCCCGCGAACATCAAGGTGCGGAACGACGGCACCGTCAAGGTGCTCGACTTCGGGCTGGCGAAGCTCGCGAAGACAGAGGCCTCGAGCGCATCGCATCTTTCGGGTGCGGCAACGCTCACCAGCCCGGCGCACGCTCCGGCCGTAACTACGATGGGGCTGATCCTCGGGACGGCGGCGTACATGTCGCCCGAGCAGGCTCGCGGCCGGGATGTCGACAAGCGCACGGACATCTGGGCGTTCGGCGCGGTTCTCTACGAGATGCTGACCGGCGTTCGCGCGTTCCCCGGGGACGACATCACCGAGACCATGGCCGCCGTCGTCAAATCGACACCCGACTGGAGTGCTCTGCCCGCCGAGACGCCGGCACCGGTCGTTGCGTTGATCCAGAGATGCCTCGAGAAGGATCGCAACGCGCGCATCGGCGACATCGCCGTCGCACAGTTCGTGTTGGGCGAGACCGCATCGATCGGCATCTCGTCGTCGACTCCTGCGCGAGCGTCGAGCCTCGCGGCAGGGATCATCCGAACCCTGCCCTGGCTGTTCGCGGTTCTGGTGCTCGGCGTCGCGGCCGGCTGGCTCTTCAGCCGAAGACCTCCAGCGGCACCGTTGGTCTCACGGCTGCAGATGAGCGTCCTGCCCGCGGACAGTCTTACGAGCTCGGACGTCTCCTCGCGGCCCGCCAGGCATGTGCTCGCAATCTCGCCGGACGGGCGCCTTGCCGTCTTCAGCGCGCAGCGCGGCAACATGGCACAGCTCTATGCACGCCCGCTCGATCGCGAGAGCGGCGTCCCGATCGCCGGCACCGAGGGCGGAATCGCCCCGTTCTTCTCCCCGGACGGATCGTCGATTGGATTCTGGGTCGGCAGCACCATCAAGCGGGTCGCGATCGCGGGAGGACAGCCCGCCACCATCGCCGATGTTCCGGAAGGAGTCCGCGGCAGCGCAACCTGGGGCGACGATGGCACCATCTTCGTCGCGAGCAGCGCCGGCATCTCGCGAGTGCCATCGACTGGTGGCACACCTGCCACGCTCGTCGCATCGGACCGCTCGAAGAACGAACGCCACGTGCTGCCCCACGCCCTGCCGGGTGGAAAGACGATTCTGTTCACGACTGTCACCGGCAGGGAGTGGAGCGCAGCCAGCATTGTTTTGCTCTTGGTCGACAGCGGGGATCAACGCGTGCTCGTGAAAGGTGGTGCTGACGCGCGATATGTCGACTCGGGACACCTGGTTTATGTCAGGGGCGGGACGCTGATGAGTGTGCCCTTCGACGTGCGGTCGCAGCAGATCGCGGGGAGTCCGGTGGCGGTGCTCGAAGACGTCATGCAGAGCATGAACAATCCGAATTCCGGCGATGAAACGGGCGCAGGACAGTTCGCCGTGTCGAGATCGGGAGCCTTGCTGTACCTGACCGGCGGTGTGACACCCAACCTCGAGAGCTCCTGGGAATGGATCGAAAGGACCGGCACCAGGAAGAAAGTCGACGGCGTGCCGGCCGGCTCGTACTTGTTTCCACGACTGTCGCCCGACGGCCAGAGAGTCGCGGTCAACGTCAGACGCCCCGCAAGCCGGGTGGCCGACATCTGGATCTACGATGTCCTCCGGGCGGCACCCACCAGGCTCACGTTCGAAGGCAACAACAGCTCGCCTGTCTGGTCGCCGGACGGCCGACGAGTGGTGTTCAGCGCCGACGCGCAGGGCTCGTCGAACCTCTATGTGATCGGCGCGGACGGCAGCGGTAAACCCGAACGTCTGACAAAGAGCGACTACTCACAGATTCCCTCGTCCTGGGATCGGACGACCGGGATGCTCGCGTTCCTGCAGCGGCCGACCCTCGAGACCACGGGCATCTGGGTGCTGCCGGTCGACGGCCAGCCCACGACGCCGAAGCTGTTCCTGGAGTCGCGCTTCTTCCTCTCTCACCCGGAGTTCTCCCCCGACGGACGGTGGATCGCGTACACCTCCAACGAGTCGGGCGGCCGCGAGGTGTACGTGCAGCCGTACCCTGGCCCCGGCGAGAAGGTCCGGGTTTCCACGGACTCAACGAGCGGCGGAACGGAGCCGGTGTGGGCTCCGGATGGCCGGGAGCTGCTCTATCGCGGTTTCGGACCGCATGGCGGCGTGATGGCGGCGACCATAAGCTCGACGTCTCCGTTCAGAGTGAACCCGCCGCGGCTGCTGGTCGAGCTGAATACGAGCGAGTACGACTCGACGTCGCCCGTTCGAAGCTGGAACGTCAGTCCTGATGGCCAGCGATTCCTCGCCTCGCGATTCGAACGCATGGGACAGCCGATCACGACGCTTCACGTCGTGCTGAATTTCGATCAGGAGCTGCGGCGCCTTGTTCCCTCGAAGTAGCTCCGGACCCCGCTTGCCCTGCGAGCGCCCGCCCACGCGCCTTTGGCGCTTCGGCGAGGTCCGCCGTAGCGTCAGCGAAAGCGGAAGCGTGTAAAGGGGGTCCGGGGGACGACGTCTCCCGGGAAGGGATGGACTCCATTATTACGGCTGCGGCGCGTGCGCTTGCGGCGGGTGATCCGCTCGGCGCACTGAAGCGCGTCGCGCTGCGCGACGACCCGCCGGCGCTCGCCTTGCGGGGCATCGCGATGGCGCAGCTCGGCGATCTCGCTCGAGCGAAGACGCTCATCAGAAGCGCCGCGCGCGCTTTCGGTCCCAGAGAAGCCGTCGCCCGCGCGCGATGCGTTGTCGCCGAGGCCGAGATCGCGCTCGTGTCGCGCGACCTGGGGTGGCCCGCAAAGACGCTCGAGGCGGCGCGCGTGACCCTCGAAGCACACGGCGACCTGGTGAACGCCGCGCATGCGCGATATCTCGCGGTGCGCCGCCTCCTGCTCGTCGGACGGCTCGACGAGGCCGAGCGTGCGCTCGCAGATCTCGATCCCGCGTTGTTACCGCCGGCGTTGCGGACCGCCCATGAGCTGGTCGTCGCGGGGATCGCGATCCGCCGCCTCGATACCACGGTCGCACGCGCTGCCCTGGCTCGGGCGGCTGATGCGGCACGCGAGACGCCGATCGCGGCCCTGACCGCAGAGGTCGAGAGCGCATCGCTCGCCTTGAACACCCCTGCCGCCCGCCTGCTTGCGCGCGGAGAGGAGCGACTCCTTCGGCTCGACGAGGTCCAGGCATGCCTTGCCTCGGACGCGCTCGTCGTCGACGCATGCCGCAACCTCGTGCGAGACGCTCCCAACGTCGTTTCACTCGCAAGCCGTCCGGTGCTGTTCGCGCTCGCCCGCGCGCTGGGCGAAGCGTGGCCAGGAGATGTGTCGAGAGACACGCTCGTCGCGCGAGTGTTCGGCGCGAAACACGCCGACGAATCACATCGCGCGCGGTTGCGAGTCGAAATCGGCCGCCTTCGTACGATGCTCCGGACAGTTGCGGGGGTGAAAGCGACGACGCAGGGGTTCGTGCTGGAGCCACGCCGCGCCCGCGAGGTGGTCGTGCTGGCGCAGCCCACCGAAATCGACGACGAGCATGCGGCAGTGCTCGCCTTCCTCGCCGACGGCGAGTCGTGGTCGAGCTCGGCGCTGGCGCTCGCGCTCGGAGCCAGCCAGCGCACGGTCCAGCGGGCACTGGACTCGCTCGCAGCGTCAGGGAAGGTGCAGTGGTTCGGCCGCGGACGGGCCCGGCGCTGGATGACGCCGGCCGTCGGCGGATTCACGACAACGTTGTTACTCCCGGCTCCGCTGCCGGCGGACTAGGCTCTTGGTTCGGGATCCGGGATCCGGGGTCCGGGATCCGCAGGGTCCGACGGTACTCAGAGGCAGCCGTTGCAAGTCCGAGCGCTTGTTGCCTCTGAGTTCCACCGGCTTCCGGACCCCGGACCCCGGACCCCGGACCCCGGATCCCGGATCCCGGAATAAACCATGAATCGATCAACCGCTGAAATCGTCCAGGAGTATGGCCCCTTCCCCGGTGTCGACCATGTGCACGGCGTCACGTATGACGGTCGAAGCGTCTGGTTTGCGGCCGGAGACTCGCTGAAGGCGTTCGATCCCGGCAGCGGGCAGACGTCACGCTCGATCGATGTTCCCGCACATGCGGGAACCGCCTTCGACGGTCAGCACCTGTATCAGCTCGCCGACGACCGCATCCAGAAAATCGATCCCGGCACCGGCGAGGTACTGGCCACGATTCCGGCGCCGGGCGGCGGCTCGGGGCTCGCGTGGGCAGAAGGCACACTCTGGCTCGGCCAGTATCGAGACCGGAAGATCCATCAGATCGATCCGCACACAGGAGCGGTTCTTCGGACGATCGAGTCCAACCGCTTCGTGACCGGCGTCACCTGGGTCGACAACGAGCTCTGGCACGGCACCTGGGAAGGTGACGAAAGCGAGGTGCGGCATGTCGATCCGCGAACGGGAGAAGTCCTCGAGCGTCTCGACATGCCGCCGGGCGTTGGCGTTTCTGGTCTCGAGTCTGACGGCGCCGACCGCTTCTACTGCGGGGGCGGCAAGAGCGGAAAGATCAGGGCCGTGCGGCGGCCGCAGCGCTGACGCAGGGCGTCCGGGTGTTACAATCCGACCGCGACGTCATGCACCCTCCTGCCGTCGACGGCACGGCCGACCTCCCGGCTCCAGTTGCCAGCGCGCTGACCGCGTTCGTTTCATCGGCGACGGCTTCTCTCGATTCGGATCTGCGCTCGATCGTGCTCTTCGGGAGCGGCGCGGAGAATCGCCTTCGTCCGACCTCCGACGTCAACGTGGCGGTGATCCTCCGGGCGTTCGACGCGCCGCGGATTGCGACCCTGAGCGAGACGCTGGTCGCTGCCCGGGCAGCAGTGCGGCTGAACGTCATGTGGCTGCTCGAGTCCGAGATCCCTCACGCGGCCGAGGCGTTCGCGGTCAAGTTCGCCGACATCCTGCGGCGCCGTCGCGTGCTGTGGGGCACTGATCCATTCCTGTCGCTGTCGGTCCCGCGGGCGATGGCGATCGCACGGCTGCGGCAGGTGCTCATGAACCTCGTGATGCGGCTGCGCGCGAGCTACGCGCTGCACAGCCAGCACGAAGAACAACTGGCAGCGGTCCTGGCGGATGTCGCGGGTCCGCTGCGGGCCAGCGCCGCGGAAATACTCGAGCTCGAGGGAACGACGCCGCCCGCGCCACGGGAGGCGCTCGAACAGGTCATCCGGGCACTCCCCGGCGGCGAGTGGGCGCAGGTCCTCGCGGCGATCACCGAAGCCCGCCAGACGCGGGCGGTCGATACCGGAACCGCCGGGCCGCTGCTCCTGAAGGTCATCGATCTCACGTGCCACCTGCTCGAGCGCGCCGACGCGCTCGGCCGGGGCTGACGCCCGAATGCCGAACCCGTTCGACTGGCGCGGCCCCGAGTTCCTCGTTTTCTACGTCATCCTCGGTGTCGTCGTCATCGCCGCCGTCGCTGTCCTTCGCCGGCGATCGGAGCCGGCCGTCGCGATCGCGGCGCCGCTCACCGACTATCTGAAGATTGCATACCTGCGCGGCGGGCCGGACGAGGCGCTGCGGGTCGCGACGATGTCGCTGCTCGATCGAGGGCTCATCGAGGTGGTGGACCAGCATCATGTGAGGGCCGCGTCGGCGAAGATGCCGGCCGGTCTCCAGCGCACGGAGGCGCGTCTGCTCGAAACCTGCAAGAGCTCGACGCGAGCGAGCGGGATCGTCGACGATACGAGCCTGAAGGTCACGGTCGCGACGGAGTGTGAAGGCCACCTGGTCCGCGCGGGCCTGCTGCCCGACGACACGGTCAAGGCCGACCGCCAGTTGCTGCTCATGGCCGGCATGGCCCTCCTCGGACTCGTGGCCCTCATCAAGATCTCGATCGCGCTCGGCCGTGGGCGGACGAACATCGGGTTCCTGATCGTGGCCCTCGCGGTATTCGGTTACGTGCTGTTCCGCATCGCCACTCCCTTCCGGACGCTGGCGGGCGAGGCCATGCTCGCGGATCTTCGCCAGCTGTTCATGGGACTGAGGCATCGCATGTGGTCGATCGGCACGCCGAGCGAGACGCAGGAGCTGGCGCTGGTCGCGGCGGTCTTCGGCATCGGCGCGCTGCCGGGACGCGCCGGCGTTTCCGAGACGCTGTTCCGCAGGCCGCAGAGTACATCCTCGTCGTCCTGCGGGTCGTCCGGATCCTCGTGCGGCTCCTCATGTGGCGGCGGCGGATGCGGCGGAGGGTGTGGAGGATGCGGCAGCTGAAGAACGATCGCGTCGGATTGACGTGGCAACCGCAACTCGCCGCGGCGATCCTGGCCGCCGGGGATCGCATCGACCTCGTCGAAGTGATTCCGGAGGGGACGTTTCTCGAGTCTCCCCGTGCGCACCGTGCGCTCCGAAGGCTTGGCCGGGAGATCCCCGTCGCGATTCATGGCGTTTCGCTCGGCCTCGCCTCGACGTCCGCCGTGGACGAGCGGCGGCTCGGCCAATTCGCCCGCTTGATTGACGACGTGCAGCCGGACTGCTGGTCGGAGCACCTCGCCTTCGTGCGGGCGGGGGGAATCGAGCTCGGGCATCTCGCGGCCCCCTCGCGCACCCCTACGACGATCGACGCGACCGCGTTGAACATCGATCGCGCCGCTCGCGCGATCGGCGGGTATCCGCTGGTCGAGAACGTCGCGACCATCATCGAGCCGCCCGGGAGCGATCTCGACGAACAGACGTGGCTGAGGCGCCTCCTCGCCACCAGCCAGGCGGATCTGCTGCTCGACCTGCATAACCTCTACGCGAACGCGCGGAACTTCGGTTTCAGTGCGGCCGACGCGCTGCGCTCGCTTCCTCCCGAGCGCATCCGCGTCATCCATCTCGCCGGCGGCGCGCCGGTCCGGGCGTCGACTGGCGACGAGAGATGGCTCGACGACCACCTGCACGACGTGCCGGATCCGGTCTATGCGTTGCTGGAGATCGTCGGTGAATCCGTGCCTCACGCGGTGGATGTCGTGCTCGAGCGGGATGGCGCGTTTCCGCCGTTCGGTCAGCTGCTCGACCAGCTCGATCGCGCCCGCGCGGCGCTCGCGCGTGGCAGAACCCGGCGGATGGCGGCGTGAGCCCCGCATTCGAGTCGTTCCTGGCGCGCCTCTACGTCGAGCGGCCGGCGCGTGAACGGTTTCTTGCGGACCCTCACGGGGAAGCGGCGGCGGCAGGATTGACCGCCGACGAGATCGCGGCGGCCGTCGGGATCGATCGTGTGGGGCTGGAGCTTGCAGCCGCGAGCTTTGCCCACAAGCGGCGGCGGCAGAGAAGGTTCGCGCACCCGGTGGTTCGTCTGTGGCGGGAGCTCGCGAAGCGTGTCGGATAGGAACACTACCTTGCCGCCATCGGGAGCGCTCTGGGCATCGCTGGCGCAATTGCGACGATGAGGACAGTCACGGGCATGCTGTTCGGCATCAGCGCGACCGATCCGCTGACTCTCGGCGCGGTTGTCGTCCTGTTCGGGCTGATCTGCTGGACTGCTGCCGCCATCCAGGCTCTCCGCGCGGCCCGCGTCGATCCATCGATCGTGCTGCGCGCAGACTAGAGGAGCGCGCCGTCGCGACGTTGTCCGTATGAAACGATCGCTTCCTGATCAGCGCGAGCAAGCCCTCTTCGATGACTCGAACCGCTGCGGGCTCGGGGGGAGCGTGCGGGGCGTCAGTTTCGAGCCAGCCCCGCGCTTCGCCCGCTCAGCGCCAGCCCTTCATTGATTTTCGATTTCAGCTTGGTGATGAAGCGCCGCTGTTCCGCGTCCGTATAGCCCCCCGCTCGAAACGCGTCGCGCCACTGGCGATCGGATATGCGCGACATCAGCCGGCAGGTCCAGACCACGTCGCCGACAATCAGCGTGTCGACGAGGCCGCTATGAATGCCTCGGTAGTCGAACCTGACCCGCTGTCCTTCCACTTTCTTGATCAGCCCCTGCTCCTCGAAGTGGTCGACGTCGTTGCGCGAGCCCTGGCCCATCCCGCGCATCGGCGTCCATTTGAGGAACTGCGGGAACGTGGTCTTGCCGAGCGAGGCGCCGAGATCGCGGACGACGAACACACGACGCGGACCATTCCGGCCTGAGAGGTCGTACACCTTGTTGTTCGACGTTTTCCAGTCCCAGTTGTTCAGGATCAGGTTGGCGACCAGCAGACCCTTGAACGGCTGCGTGGACACGAACGGGTTCTCGTACCAGGACCAGTCGTCAGTCACTTTGTAGCCGCCCGACTCGAGACGGAATCGAGCGACTCCAGGCGTTTCGACCTGCTTGCCCGTGAGCTTCCAGTCCTTCAGCAGATAGGTCGGTGGCTGATGGTAGCCAATGGCCCAGAGCACGCGCGACGCCACGACCTCGGGTTGCGCCTCGATTCCCAGCTTCACGCTCCACTCGGCGCCGCGCTTGTCGCGGACGTCGTATCCAGGGCTGTAACCGCTGTCGTCGATCGCCACGAGATCGTAGGGCGTCGATGGGTTGGGAGCGAGGGCAGCACCGCCTGCTCCGTGAAAGAGGTCCCGCCTCTCGAGATCGCGGGGCTCGATCCACAGCTGCGCAATGTCAGCGGGAGCGCCAGTCGAGGCACGGGGTGCCTGCCGCATTACACAGGCCGCTGCGTCCATCGTGATTGCCACGATGAGTAAAAGACGAGTCGGCCCGGCCACTGAGCGTCGTTCAGGCCTCATCGCGAGGAACGTGTGCATGAACGTTGCCGGCGAAGTGCTGAGCCGGCGCTGGAAGGATGAGCTGAAGGCAGCGACTGTCTTGCACGGAATGAGCTGCGACCAGTAGTGTAATTGACGTGATCGGCTCGGCTGGTTCGGCGGCACCCGGGTTTCCTCCCGGACCTCGCGGGTATCCCGTTCTTGGAGTCCTTCCGCACCTTCGGTCGAATCCGATCCGGACCTTTCTCGACGCTGCGGATCGATACGGCGACCTCGTTCACCTGAAGGCCGGCCCGTACCATGGATTCCTCGCCTGCGATCCGGCCGATATCAAGCATGTCCTCCAGGACAACGCCCGCAACTATCACAAGAGCCCGCTCTACGATCGCCTCCGCGACAGTCTCGGCAATGGACTGCTAACCAGCGAAGACTCGTTCTGGCTGCGGCAGCGGCGGCTGGCGCAGCCTGCGTTCCATCGCCAGCGGGTCAAGGCGATGGCCGAGGCGATGGTCGATTGCACCAGGCAGATGCTCGAGCGCTGGGACGGCATTGCCTCGCGCGGCGACGCGATCGACATCGTCGCCGAAATGATGGCGCTCACGCAGGCCATCATCGTCCGGACGATGTTCAGCACCGATCTGGGCGCGACGGCGGCAATCGTCAATCGCACGTGGCCGATCATCAACCGGCGCATCGGGGAGACGTTCTGGTCGACGAAGCTGGAAACGTCGCTGCCCCTGCCGGCCAACCGTCGATTCTGGCGCGCGCTGCGCGAGCTGGAAACGGTCGTCTATCAGATCATCGCGGGCCGCCGGAAGACGCGGCGCGATGAATCGGACCTGCTGTCGATGTTTCTCGCCGCGCGGGACGAGGAGACGGGAGCGGGCATGACGGATCGCCAGCTCCGGGACGAAGTCGTGACCATGCTGTTGGCGGGCCACGAGACGACGTCGCTCGCGCTCTCCTGGACGTACTACCTGCTTTCGCAGCATCCCGAGGTCGAGCAGGGCATCGCGGACGAAGTCGAACGGGTGATTGGCGACGGACAGCCCGGGTTCGAGCATCTCGATCGGCTCATCTGCACGCGCCGGGCGATCGAGGAATCGCTGCGGCTCTACCCTCCGGCCTGGGGTTTCTCCCGGCGGGCCCTGGGCGACGACGGCATCGGCGGATATCGGGTCCCCAAAGGCTCGCTGGTGTTCGTGATTCCGTTCGTCATCCATCGCAGGCCGAAGCTGTGGCCAAATCCGGACCGCTTCGATCCCGATCGATTCGCGCCGGAGCAGGAGGCTCAGCGTCCGCGATTCGCGTACATCCCGTTCGGAGGCGGCCCACGCGGCTGTATCGGCAATCAGTTTGCGATGGTGGAGGCGCAGCTGATCGTCGCTGCCGTCGCGCAACGCTATCGGATTGAGCTCGTGCGCGATCAGGACATCCGGCCGGAGCCCTTGATTACCCTGCGGCCGACGCCCGGCATTCGGGCGATTGTCAGCAAGCGGGCGCCGCGAAGTCTGGTGCCCCCGGTCACGCTCTCGCGCCGGCCATCCAGCACGCCGCGTTGAAGCGAACGTCGGTCCCGTGCACGTAGGGATCGAAGGCCGGACGAACCGTTTCGACGATTTGTGCGCGGGTCCGATCGTCCACGTCCTGGAGGATTCGGGCGACGGGACCGATGCGCGTCAGGTAGAGACGCAGGTCCTTCTCGGCGATCGTGCAGGCGACATCGATGGGACGGACATCGATATCGGCCCAGCCACTGTCCTCCAGGATCGAGCGAACGCGCTGTCCGTCGGCGAACGCGAACTGGCCTGGCGCATCCGGCCGGCGCGCAGGCAGTTCCGGCAGCAGCGGCGCCGCGGCGCGCTCGGCCGTCGTCATGAACGGATTCTCCGCAGCGCTCCGCCACGCGATGAACCTGAGCTCGGCGCCGGCCGTGGCCGCATGCCGCAGGTTTGCAAAGGCCCGGACAGCATCGGTGAAGAACATGACGCCGAAGCGCGAGACGACGGTATCGAAGGCTTCCGGCTCGAATGCGTAGTCCTCAGCGCTGGCACAGATGAAGGTCGCTGAAATGCGTTCGCGGTCGGCACGGGCCCGCGCGGCCGCAATCATCGGATCCGAGATGTCGATGCCGACCGAGTGACCGTCGGCACCGAGCACCCGCGCAAACGCGAGCGTCGTGCTGCCCGTGCCGCAGCCGACGTCGAGCACCCGCCCGCGCGACCTGGCGGACACGGCTTGGACGAGAAGGTCTTCGAACGGCTTGAACATCCGATCGAGGACCGCCTGCGCCTCGACCCAGCCTTGTCCGCCAAAGCCTTTCCAGAGCTTCGCCTGCTCGTCGTTCGTCTCGTGCGTGATACCCATCGGCTCGCCTCTATCGAATGAGCTTATTCCATCAGCGATCTGACGAGGTCGCAGCGAGGATCGCTGCTTGCACGTTCGATCGATGGCACCGAAAGGAGCTCAGCCATGGAGACCTGGACTGCCGTCGCGATCGCGCTCGGCCTTTGCATCGCGCTGTTTCTGCCGTTCTTCATCATGAATGTCCGGCGGGGGAAGGCGTTCGGCCACACCTGGTTCACGTGGTGGAAGCCGCAGGGCCACTCCGATATCGGACCTGATGTCGGCTTCCGCCAAACTCGACCGAATGCAGACGACGCCCGTGGAGCTCGTTACTGAACGGCTCGATGATTCGGCCGTCGCTCGCGATGCTGGCGCAAGCGCACCAGCTATCGTCGCGACCGCGCTTTTGACACCCTCGCGTTCCTGGCCCGGGCCTGCCGGCCCAGCCAGGGCGTGAGCACAGCTTCGAGATCCCTGCCAATCCAGTCGACCGCGTTCCCCTCCCGGTAGGTGGCCCAGGACATCAACGATCCGCCGATGACCGTCTCGACGGTACGCGCGAGCGAGCGCGCATCCACATCGCGTCGCAACTCGCCGGCCGCGACTGCCGCCCTCAGCAGCGCCTCGATCTGCTTGCGGCTCGCACGCGCATTCTCGACGAGATGTCCGCGGAGCACCTCGTCGGTGAGGTCGCCCTGCAGGTACGCCAGGTTTCGCAGCAGGGCCTCGGGTGTTGGGGCGAGATCCGCCATGCACGCCGCGTACGCGCGGAGCGTCGCCAGCGGGCCGCCATGTGCGGCGCGCAACCCGGCAAAGACCGGACCGGCGCTCCCCGCGAACCGCTCAGAGAGCGCCACGAGCAGAGCGCGTTTGCTGCCGAACCGCTGCACCAGCCGGCCCGGCGTGACGCCGGCCTCCTCCGCGATATCCGCCAGCGTGAGATCGTGCGGCATGCGCCGGCCCATCGCGCGCTGGGCGGCGGCGAACACTTCTTCGTCCGAGACCTTCTGTCGTCGTCCGGCCATCGCGCTTGACAATTACTAAACTAATGTTTAGCTTCTATTACTAAACACCAATTTAGCTCAAGGAGGCGTCATGCGGAAAGTGGTCTACGGCGGCGCGATGAGCCTCGACGGCTTCATTGCCGGGCCCAACGGCGAGTACGACTGGATCGTGATGGATCCGGAGATCGATTTCACGGCGCTGATGGCCCGGTTCGACACCTTCCTGATCGGCCGCAAGACCTTTGAGGCCATGCAACGGATGGGCGGCGGCGGACCAGCCGCTCCGGGTATCACGAACATCGTCTTTTCGCGGACGCTCCGGCCTGGCGACTGCCCGAAGTCGATGACCCTGAGCAACGACGCCGAAGGGTTCGTGACCAATCTGCGGAAGAACCCGGGCAAGGACATCGCGATTTTCGGCGGCGGGGAGCTGTTCCGAAGCCTGCTCGCCGCCGGCCTGGTCGACGAGATCGGCTTCTCCGTGATTCCGGTCCTGCTCGGCGGCGGGATCCCGCTATTGCCGTCGCCGACGGATCGCGCCAGGCTCAAACTGAAGAACCACCGAGTCTATGAGAAGACGGGCACGGTTGGACTCGAGTACGACATTCTTCCGCGAGGACAGCTGGCGAGACCGAAGCGCTGAACGCCGATCGGCGCTGTCGCGATACAGTAGCCGCCGGATGATCAGACCCGCCACTCCGGATGACGCGGACGCGATCTGGGACATCTTTCAGAAAGTCGTCGCCGGCCGCGACACGTATACCTTCCTGCCCGACACCCCTCGCGATGAGGCTGTCGCCTACTGGCTCAGCGCGAACGCCGTTGCACGCGTCGCGGAGCTCGAGGGTCGCGTCGTCGGCATGTACAAGCTGATCGAGAACAACCGCGGCCTCGGCGCTCACGTGGCCAACGCGTCCTTCATGGTCGATCCCTCCGCCGCGGGCCGGGGCATCGGCTACGCGATGGGCGCCGATTGCCTTCGCGAAGCCCGCGGCCAGGGCTACGAGGCGATGCAGTTCAACTTCGTCGTGAGCACCAACACGCGCGCGTCCGCACTGTGGCAGCGCCTCGGCTTTCGCGTCGTCGGTACGCTCCCGCGAGCATTTCGCCACGGCACGCTGGGCCTCGTTGATGCGCTGGTGATGTATCGCGAGCTCGATGACATCCCCCTGTCGTTCGGCACGCCTCCCGAGAAGGGCTGCGCGATCGCGCGACCGAGCGCATATGCCGTGGTGACCAACCCTCGGGGCGAGATCGCGATCGTGCAGGCGAAGGAAGGCATCCTGTTGCCCGGCGGCGGCGTCGACACCAATGAATCCCCGGAGGCGGCGGCAGTCCGGGAAGTCGCGGAAGAATGCGCGCTGCAGGTCACCATCACCGGCGATCTCGGACAGGCGGTCCAGTTCGTGACGTCGGCTGAGAAGGGCGCGACGTTCGAAAAGCGGAGCCGCTTCGTGAGCGCCCGGGTGCAATCCCCGATACGCGGCGCGACGCCGGAACACGCCACGAGCTGGCTGAACGCCGGCGACGCGCTGAAAACGGTCACCTACGAAAGCCACGCCTGGGCAATCCGCCGATGGCACCGACTCAACTCGTGAGCTGCGCCAGCCGTAGACTTACCAGCGTTTGGAGGATTCGATGGCGACAGAGACCCACGTTCCCGCCCTGGCTGCGTTGGGCGACGGCGCCGGAGCGGCTATTGGCCGGCATCTGGACAGGTCGTTCCGCGCCATGGTCGTGTCGGGGCATCGCGCCGAAGGGCCGCGATTCCTCCGGCTGCTCACCGGCGAACCGCATCCATTCGGCAACTTCGCGGTGGTGTCCGCGCCCGCGGACCCCGAGACCACGCGTGACGCGATCGAGCCCCTGGTGGCGCGTGGGGTCCCGGCTGCAGTCCTCTTCCCCGATCTCGATGTCCCGGCCGACGTCGACGCGTACCTGACAGAGCAGGGATTCGCCCCGCACGCCGCGATGCCGGCGATGGGTGTGGACATCAGCAGCCTGAAGGCCACGGCGTTGCCCGATGGTTACGAGTTCGTCCGCGTTGGCGATGGCGATGGCGACGACAGCGAAGAATGGGTGCGACAGTTCGCCGCCGGCTATGAACTGCCCCTGGGCGTGGCGCAATGCTTCCCGCCTGCCGCCCTGGATGCTGGCAGTTCGGAAAACTCAGCGATGCAGTTTTTCGCGATTCGGCGGCGCGGCGCGATCGTCTGCACGTCGGCATGTCATCTGGACGGAGGTCTCGCCGGGATCTATTGCGTGTCGACGATCCCCGAGGAGCGCGGGAAAGGGCTGGGCGCGCACGCGACCGCTGAGCCCCTGCGCCTCGCGGGCCGCCAGGGTTACCGGGTGGGCATCCTTCAATCATCAGAGGCCGGTCACAGCCTGTACAAGAGCCTCGGGTTCGCCGATTTCGGTGGCGTGCCCCTGTACGTCAGGATTCCAGACTGATCAACGCTCGACAATGTAATTAGGATGCTGATCTTGGTGTGACCCCGCGTTCGAGAAACCCGCATCCCGCTCTGCGGCCGTGACTTACAAATGTGAACCACCGGGCATGCCGGTTGCGAGCTACGTGAAGCAGGGAGACATCATGCGACGACTGACAACCCTTGTGGCGCTTGCGATGACGCTCGCGGCTTCGTCGGGCGAGGCTGCGAAGCCGACCTCGAAACCATCGACCGGCGGAAAACCGACCATCACCAAGACCCAGACCCAGAAGGTCGGGGTCACGAAAACCAGCACCGGCAAGCCGTCAACCCCGAAAGGGTCGACGGTCAAGAGCACCAGCCCATCCTCCAGCAAGTCGGTCAAGGCCGTGAAGCCGACAACGCAGGTCGCAAGCGGTGGGGGTCAGACGAAGGCGTCCGGCAAGTCGCTCGCGTCCGCGAAGTCCGACACCGGAATTGCGAAAGCGGACAAGGGCGTGAAGGCGCAAGGCGCCCAGGCCAAGGCCGATGCGAAGACCACCAAGGCAGACGCCAGGACCTCGAAGAGTGCATCGTCGACCACGACGTCGTCGACTACCGGCACTCCTACGGTGACGTCACCGACAGGGCCGTCGACGCCGAGCATCGACTTCACGGCCGGCAAGACCGGCGAGTTGCTCCAGAAGAACAGCGCCCTGCGCTCGAAGATCGAGGCGAAGCTGCAGGCAGCCGGCTATACGGGCACCGTGTACGAGGCCGGGTACGGTTTCAAGAACGTGGGACAGTTGAATGCCGCGACGAACCAGGTGCAGAACCAGGGCATGTCATTCGAGCTGCTGAAAGTACTCATGACGGGCACCTATGTGGATCCCGTTACCCACAATGTCTACCGTACGCAAACGCTTCCGAACGGCACGACGCAGCTCGTGAAACCTGAGCTCGCGCTAAACACTGCGCCGACGCAGAGCCTCGGGCAGGCGAAGCAGACCATCTCAGGAGGTGCGGTGATGCCGGAGATCGTGCCCTACACAACCACCACGTCCACGCCCACGAGCACGCTACCGACCGCAACGACGTCCGTGACTGGCAGCTCGGTGACCAGCACCGGCAAGTCGAAACCCCGGAAGAACGCCACCGGGACCACGACACAGCCTGGCGGCGATAGCTTCTGATCTGCACGGCTTCGGGTCGCAACGAAGTGACCCGCGGGCGCCGATTTCTTTGCAGAGGCAAGGAGATCAGGAGGGCTTCTTGAAAACCAAGACTCCTGATCTCTTTGCCTCCTGTTGATCCGGCTTCTGCGTCCGCCGGGCTGACCTCCCCATCCATTACAATCGCCGCGGCACGATGCCGCTCCCTCCAGGCACAAAGCTCGGCCCATATCAGATTGAAGGCCTCCTCGGAGCCGGAGGCATGGGCGAGGTCTATCGCGCGCACGACAGCCGCGTCGGCAGGGATGTGGCCGTCAAGATCGTCCCGCCGGCCGTCGCCGCCGATGCCACTGCCCTCTCGCGGTTCGAACTCGAAGCCCGCGCGGTGGCGATGCTCTCTCACCCGAACATCGTGGCGCTGTACGAATTCGGCGCCAGCGACGGGATGACCTACGCGGTCATGGAGCTGCTGGAGGGTGAGTCGCTCCGATCGCGTCTCGGCTCGGGCCCGCTGCCGCCGCGCAAAGCGATAGAGATCGCCGCCCAGATTGCGCGCGGCCTCGCCGCGGCGCACGACAAGCACATCGCGCACCGGGATTTGAAGCCGGAGAACGTTTTCATCGCGACCGACGGCAATATCAAGATCCTGGACTTTGGTCTGGCACGCCAGACCAGCGAGCCGCTGCCGGGCTCGGACGCCGCGACGGTGGCGCGGGTCACCGAGCCGGGGATCGTGTTGGGCACGGTCGGTTACATGGCGCCCGAACAGGTCCGTGGCGAGCGGAGCGATCATCGCGCCGACATCTTTGCGCTGGGCTGCATCCTGCACGAGATGTTGACGGGACGCCGCGCATTCGAGCGCGGCACCGCCGCCGAAACGATGACGGCCATCCTCCGCGAAGAACCGTCGCCTCCGGTGTCCGCGGTTGCGGGTCTGCCACCGGCCGTGGAGCGAATCCTGAACCGGTGCCTGGAGAAACGACCCGAAGAGCGATTTCAGTCGGCCCGGGATCTCACGTTCGCACTCGAGTCGTCCGATGCGAGGAGCGGATCCGGCGTCGGAACGGTCAGACCGGCCCGGATCTCGCGGCGGTGGCTGACTGGCGTGGCGCTCCTGACGCTCGGCCTCGCCCTGGGCGCGGCGATCGGCGTCTTCGCCTTACGGACGCCGCCGCCTGCGGCCACCAACGGCGCGCCACCGCAGTTCCGGCAACTGACGTTCGACCGCGGCACGATTCGCGACGCCCGTTTTGCCCCCGACGGCCGCTCGGTCGTCTACAGCGCCGCATGGAACGGCGGGCCGCTGCGGGTGTTCATGACCCGCACCGACTCCTCCGAGTCGGTCCGCCTCTCCCTGCCCGATGCGCGGCTGCTCTCCATCTCGCGCTCGTCGGAGATCGCCATCTCACTCGGACACCGGTTCGACGGCTGGATCGGGACAGGCACACTCGCGCGCACGTCGGTGCTGGGCAGCGCACCGCGGGTCGTGGCCGAGGAGGTTCGGGAAGCGGAATGGACGCCCGACGGCTCGGACCTGGCCATCGTTCGACGATCAGGAACCCTCGAGTGTCTCGAGTTCCCGATCGGCAACGTGCTCTATCGCAGTTCGGGATACATCAGCGACATCCGCTTCTCCGCGGACGGCAGCCGGATCGCGTTCGCCGATCACCCGCTGTTTGCCGACGATGCCGGGTTCGTCTCGATGGTCGATCGCGCCGGCCGGCGAACGGTCCTGACCGACGCTCATACGACCGTCCGCGGTGTGGCGTGGTCGGCGGATGCGAGTGAGGTCTGGTACAGCGGGACCAAGAAGGGACAGTCGGGAATCTTTGCCGTGACGACGGCAGGCAAGCAGCGGCCGGTATGGGCGAGTCCCTCATTCGTGAAGTTGTACGACGTCGCTCCGGACGGCAGCATCCTTCTCGGCCGCGAAACACCCGATCGGCACATCGAGGCGCTGTTTGCCGGCGCACCGGCCGCCGTGGACGTGACGCTCAGGTCGAACTCGACGAGTCAGTGGATCGCCGAAGACGGGACAGCCGTCGCGATCGCGGATCAGTCGACGTCGACGTATTCGGCATACCTGCGCAAACCCGGCGCGGAGCCGGTCCTGCTCGGCGAGGGACAGCCAACTGGTGTCTCGCGGGACGGGCGCTGGATGCTCGCGCTTCCGGTGACCGGCAGCCCGGTCCTGCTCCATCCGACCGGCGCCGGCCAGACGAGGAAGCTCCCCAATCCGGATAACCTCCTCTTCGACATCACGGCGTGGTTGCCCGACAGCCGTCATGTCGTGATGTTTGGACAGGCCCAGGGTGGGATGTCGAGAGGTTACGTGCAAAGCATCGACGGCGGTCCGCCGCGACCGTTCACACCGGAGGGCGTCCGCAGCGCGCGCTGGTGGGTGCTCCCCGTCTCTCCCGATGGCACTCGAGTCGTCTCTCTGGGAAGAGACGCCAAGCAGGCGGTGACGCGACTCAGCGACGGTGAATCTACGCCCATCCCGGGACTGCAGGAGGACGAGCTGATAGTGAAGTGGGCCGCGGATGGCCGCGGTGTGCTGGCCGCTCGCGGCGGCGGCCAGCCCTGGCAGGTCGATCGGGTGGATCTCGCAACCGGTCAACGCACGAGGGTGCTCGAAGTGCGCGTGCCGGACGGAGCCGGCCTTCGTCTGAGCTTGCTGGCGATAACACCGGACGCCCGGCACTATGTGCACAGCTATTCGCGACTGTTGACCGACTTGTACCTCGTGCAGGGACTGCGATAAGGCGCAGGCTGGAGATCAATCGACGCGAAGAGCCACGAGCGGATCGATTCGGGCCGCCGCCTGCGCGGGAACGAGGCTGGCGATGAACGCGGCACAGGCGAGCGCCACCAGGCCAACGGCGAGCGACGTCGCGTCGTGCGCCGTCACTCCGAACAGCAGACCGGACAGCGCAGGGGCCGCCACCGTGGCGGCCGCGGTCCCTGCGGCAAGCCCTCCCAGCACGGGTGACGCGCTGTCGCGAAGCACCAGGCCGGCAATGTCGCGGCGGGAAGCGCCGAGCGCCGACCGGATGCCGAACTCCCGCCTCCGGGTGGTCACGGCGAACGCCGCCACGGCGTAGATGCCGACCACGGCGAGCAGCAGTGCCGTTGTCGCAAACGCCCCAACCAGCTGCAGGTTGAATCGACGCGCCGCGAGCGTGCCGCCCATCCATTGATCCATGCTGCGAACGAACGACCCGGGCACGTCCGGATCGACAGCGGCGATCTCCCGCCGAACGGCCTGCGCCATCGCCAGCGGGTCGCCGGCGGTCTGGACGACCCAGTACATGTTGTTCGCCAGCCATACCGTCGTCGGATCGGGAACCTGGCCGATCGGCACGTAGACTTCGATCGTGGCTTCCTGCTCGAGTCCGAAGTGCCTCACGTTGCCGACCACCCCGACGATCTGCACCTCCCTTGGCACCTTCTCGCCATCGTCCAGGCGCATGCGGCTGCCGACGGGGTCGCGCCCCTGGAAGAACTGTCGCGCAAAGGTCTCGTTGACGATCGCTACGGGCGCGGCGCCGCTGCGATCGGCGGACTCGAACGCGCGGCCGCCTCGAAGCGGGATGCCGAGAGCTCGAAAGTAGCCGGGCGTGATCATCCGGTAGTGCGCGTCGGGGGCGTTCCTGGCGACCACGCCATCGACGTAGACCGCTGTCGTGGCGAGGTAGCCGTTCATCGGGACGACGTTGGCGGCCGCGACAGCGCGAACGCCGGGTAACGACGCGATTCTGGGTTCCAGCTGGTTGGCAAACTGGTCGATCGCCTGGTGGCCGGCGTACCGCGCGCGAGGCAGCGACAGCCGGACCGTCAGAACCTGTGAAGAGTGGAACCCGGGATCGACCGCCCGGACGCGCTGAAAGCTGCGCGCCAGGAGCACGGCCGCGATCAGCAGCACGGTCGAGAGCGCGACCTCCGCGAACACGAGCGCGGTTCGAAGCCGGGCGCCACCGGCGGTGGACCCGTACTCGCCCTGCTGCAGCGCGCCATGCAGATCGCCCCGGGATGCCTGCAGTGCCGGTCCAACGCCGACCATCAGCCCGGCACCAAGCGAGATGAGCAGCGTGAAGACCGCAACCGGCGTGTCCAGACCGACCTCGGAGACACGCGGCAACGCCGCCGGCGCACCGGCAATCATCGCGGCAATCAGCACCCTCGAGACGAGCAGCCCCAACCCGGCGCCGATCAATCCGAGGATCAGCGTCTCGCCCAGGACGAGCGCGATGATGCGGGCGCGGGATGCGCCGAGCGCGGCGCGGACCGCGAGCCCCCGTCGCTCGGCGGTGCAGCGGACCAGAAAGAGGCTGGCGATGTTCGCGCACGCCACGAGGAGCACCAGGACCACGGCCCCAAGCAGCAGGCGCAGCATGGGCGCGGAACGGCCGGTCATCTCCTCGTGCAACGACACCAGCCGGATCGCGGTATCGGTGCCGTGGGAATCCGGGTACTCGTCACGCAGCCGCCTCGCTGTGGCCGCGAGGTCCTCTTCGGCCTGCTCCATGGTGACATCGGGTTTCAGGCGGCCGATCACCCGCAGGAACCCCGCCGCGCGGTTCTGTCGGCGCGCGTCGGTCGCCGGCGAGTACGGCACGACAATCTCGGCCTCGCGAATCAGGGAGACGAAATCCGGCCGTAATACTCCGACAATGCTGAACGCCTCGCCGTTCAGGACGAGCGACTGGCCCACCACGTCGGCCGCGCCGCCGAAGCGCCGCTGCCACAGGCCATGGCTGATGAGCGCCGACGGACGCGGCTCGTCGTGTCGCTGCAGCGGCCGGCCAAGCTGGACCTGTGCCCCGGTCACGTCGAAGTAGTCGGCGGAGACCCGCATCGCGGTCAGCCGTTCGGCGTCCCCCCGGCCGGTGAGATTCGCGCTCCACCCGAACATCGAGACGATGCCGTCGAGGGTCCGGTTGGACCGCCTGAAATCGTCGAGGTCCAGAAGCGAGAGCGGCTGCCGATCGGTGCCCGGGCGGACGATGGTGAAGGTGATCAGGCGATCGGGATCGGTCAGCGGCAGCGGGCGAAGCAGGACGGCGTGCACGAGCGCGAACATCGCCGTGTTCGCACCGATGGCCAGGGCGAGCACCGCGACGACGCCGGCGGCGAAGGCTGGCTGCCTGCGGACACCTCGGATCATCTGCGAGAGGCCAGTGAGGGGCATGGGCGAGCGTACGTGCGAATCGGGCTACAATGACAGCTCATTGTTTTCATGAAAACAATGAATCTGAATCATGGACCTCGAACTTCGCGATCTTCGGATGGTCACCGCCATCGCCGCCTCTGCCAGCGTCACCAGGGCGGCGGGTGACCTGCATCGGACCCAGTCCGCGATCAGCCATCAGCTGCGCGCGATCGAGGAACGGCTGGGGACGCGGCTCTTCCTGCGCGTGGGAAAGCGCATGGTCGTGACTGCCGCCGGAGAGCGGGTGCTTGCCACCGCGCGGCGGGTGCTCGAGGACATCAAGACGGCCGAGGAAGACGTGCGGCGGCTCGGCGCGCGGCACGCCGGCGTCCTGCGCGTCTGCGCGCAGTGCAATACCGGCTATCACTGGCTGCCGCCGCTCGTGGAGGTGTTTCGCCGCCGCTTCCCGGCCGTCGACGTGGCGCTGGCCGTCGAATGCACGCTGCGGCCGCTCGACGCGCTGCTCGAGGGCAAGCTCGAGGTCGCGATCGTGACGCAGGCCGTCCGGCACGATCAGGTGCGAGTGCGGCCGCTCTTCGAGGACGAGCACGCGGCGATCGTCGCGCCGGATCACCCGTTCGCGAAGCAGGCGTTCGTGCGGCCGGAAGACTTCGCGTCCGAGCGGCTGCTGCTCTATTCCAGCTCGCCGGACGACAGCTTCACGATTCAGCGAGTGCTGCGGCCCGCCGGCGTCACGCCCGAACGCGTGTCGTTCGTGATGCTCACCGAGGCGATTCTCGAAATGGTGAAGGCGGGACTCGGCGTCAGCGTGATGCAGACGTGGGCGATCGAGCCGGCGCTCAGGGCCGGCGATGTTCGAGCGATTCCGATCACCGCCGGTGGAATCCGCAGGCAATGGTCGGCGGCGACCCTCGCCGCCGCCGGCCGCGTTCCGCACGTCGAGGCGTTCATCGACCTGCTCGGCAGCCGCTCCATGCCCGCACGACGCCGTCCGCTGCCGGTCGGGTATCGATCGCGGGGACGCCGCTCATCCTGAGCCGCCAGGCCGGACATCGAGCGCTCGCGACCACGCGTCGAGCCGCTTGGGGTCGTGAATGACGACCGAGCCGCGGCGTCGCGTCAACAGACGCAGCCGGGCCAGTCGGGCGAGGAGACGGGCCACGACTTCTCGCGTCGTGCCGAGGTGATCGCCGATCCCCTGCTGTGTCATTGCCACCTCGCCCCGGCTCGACGAATGAAGGACAAGGAACGCCGCCAGGCGTTGCTCGAGCGGCCGCGTCTGCACATCCTCGAGGGCGAGCATCAATCGAAAGACGACCGTCGAGAGGGCGCGGATCGTCACGTCCCGCATCGCGGCTTCGTGGTCGAACAGCCAGCGGTACGACCGGCCGTCGATGATGGCCACGCGCGTGCCGCCAGACGCCTCCACCCACGCCGGATACCGCACATCGTTGAACAGGCAGTTCAGGGCCAGCACACAGGTTTCGCCGGGATTGATTTCGTAGAGGGTGGCCTCGCGACCTCCGGGCGAGGAGGTATACACCCTGAGCCGCCCGCTGATGACAATGTAGGCGCCGCCGACCAGGTCGGCGCGCGACAGCACCGTCGTCCGGCGCGCGAACGCCAGGTGACGCAGTCCCTGGCGCAGCGTCTGCCGGCCGGCGGCGGACAGATCTCGAAACGGCTCGAACGATTCGAGGGAAGCAAGGTCCACTATCGTCCGAGCTTATCGCACGCCGAGGGCGCCGGCGACGCGCCGCGTCTCCGCGAGATGATGTTCAAATCCTCCGAGAACATTCTTCAACAGCGCTTTCAGCTCGACGTTCCTGGCGGCAGGCAGCAGCGTCCCTCTGACGGCATCGATCGCGGACCGGTGGAAGGCGATCTCATGGGCGAGGTAAGCCCGATCGAACTCGGCGCTCCCTTTCGATTGCAGTTCCTTGACGGCTGCGGCCAGAGCCTCAGCGCTGGTGTCGTCGGCGGGCGGAGTCGGCGTGATGTGAAGCTTTTTCGCGAGCTCGCGCGCGCTATGCTGCACCGCCTCATGATCGGCGATGACCATCGACGCCAGCCTGCGGACGTCGGCGGACTGGCTCCTCGACACCGCCAGCCTTGCCGTCCAGATATCGACCGTGTTTGCCTCATCGAACAACGCGAGGATCTGGCCGTCGTCCAACCGGCTCTGTGTACGGACGTCGACCGCTGCAACCACAAACATCGCCAGAGCCATGGCCATCATCGTCTTGCCCATCGTGTCCTCCTTCTCCGGCATTCGCCGTCTCCCGAGAGTGCACGAAGGGCCCCTGCCTGATCTGTGACCGATGGTACACAGGCGCTGCGGCGGCTTGCTGGTTGACACCCGCGGTTGTTCTCTGGCCTAATCGCGCGCGTTTCCCACCCTTCGCTCATGACTCGCGCGAAGGGTGCCCGTCCGCTCGAAGAGAGCTTCGGGTGGCAAGCCAGCCAACGTTCCAGACCGGTCTCGTCGCTGCCCAGACAACCTGGGCGAGGAGGGTGAATGCGGATCCTGGCCGTCGCAGCCGTGGCGTGGTGTCTCCTTGCCGCGCCGGCGAGCGCTCAAACCGACGCCGAGGTGATGGCGCCGATCCAGAAATTCATCGACAGCTTCAACAAGGGGGATGTCGCCGGCGCCGCGGCGACCCACGCAGCCACGGCCGATCTGGTGATCATCGACGAGGTGCCTCCGTACGCGTGGCACGGGGCCAAGGCCTTCCAGACCTGGAGCGCCGATCTCGAGAGCGACGCCAAGAAGAACGGCATCACCGAGCCGAAGGTGACGCTCGGCGCGGTCACGCGGATCGAAAAGAACGGCGACCAGAGCTACGTCGTGGTACCGACGGTTTACACGTTCAAGCAACGGGGTACCGCGATGCGCGAGGCGGCGCAGATGACGGTCGTCCTCAAGAAGGGCCCCACGGGCTGGTTGATCCACGGGTGGACGTGGACGGGGCCGAAGCCGCGGCCGGCCGCCGGATCCGGGAAGAAGTAAGCGGGCACGAGCTGCCCTTCCCGGCTCCGCTGACGCGCGGCGCCGTATAATGAGCGGCCCCAGAGCCCGTCTGGAGCTCAGAATGACGCGGGAGTTTTATCTCGGCCCGTGGCTGGTGCAACCCTCTCTGGGCAGGCTGTCCCTCGGCGGCCGGGACGTGCAGGTTCGTCCCAAAGTGATGGACCTGCTCGTCTATCTTGCTGACGTACCCGGTAGCGTGGTCTCGAAGGAGACCCTGCTCGACGATGTCTGGCATACCGACGCGATCAGCGAGTCAGCCCTCACTCGCACGATCACTGAGTTGCGGGCCGCTCTCGGCGACGATGCAGGCAGCCCACGGATCCTCGAAACGATCCCCAAGCGGGGCTATCGGCTGATCGCACCTGTTCGGCCGGTCCCATCGCCGCAGGGAATCCACCCGAACCATCGTCTCGCTCCCGTGGTGATCGGCCTTGCAGCGCTCCTGATCGCTGCGACCCTCGCACTGCTGGTGTTCGTGATCGATTCCTCGGAGTCCAAATACGCCGTCCGGCTCAAACCGTTGACCACGCTGCGTGGTCAGGAAGGGCAGCCGTCCTTCTCGCCTGACGGGAAGCAGGTGGCGCTCGTGTGGAGCGGGGAAGCGGATGACAACTTCGATGTCTACATCAAGACGTTGGACGGCGAATCGCCTGTTCGGGTGACCACGGCTCCGGAGCCCGACCGAAGTCCGGCATGGTCGCCCGACGGCCGCGCGATCGCCTTCGTTCGTGATTCGAAGCGCGGCGTCGAGCTGTACGTCACGTCGGTATCGGGCGGTTCTGAACGGATCGTTGCCACGCTCCGGCGGCGCCGGACGCCAGCGCGTCAGCGGATTCTGGACTGGTCCTTTGACGGACGCGCGCTCGTCGTCGTGGACCAGGACTCCCCTGACGAGCCGTTCTACATCGCCAGCGTGTCACTCGAGACGGGTGAATGGCAGAAGCTGACGTCGCCACCGCCCGGCTCGTCTGGCGACATCAATCCTGCCGTGTCACCCGACGGACGGAGACTGGCGTTTGCCCGTTCGATCGCGCCTGGCACTGCCGATATTCACATTGTCTCCATGAAAGGCGGGGAGCCGGATCGCCTGACGTTCGACGATATCTTCATCAGCGGCCTCACCTGGTCGGAGGACGGCGGAAGTCTCGTCTTCTCGTCCGAGCGGGGCGCGATGGCCGGAGCGGGAGGGTTGTGGAGGATCCGCGTTGCGGCGTCCCGGTCGCGGGCAGAACCGCAACAAATCCGCGGAATTGGACAGCGAGCGATCGTGCCCGTCATTGCGCGACGGGGCGGATTGCTGGCGTATCTGGAGCATTTCCAGGATACGAACCTGTGGCGAATAGCGATGAACGGTCGCGAATCGCCGCAGCCACTCATCGCCTCGACCCGCGAGGAGAACCTTCCCGACTATTCTGCCGATGGCGCTCGAATCGCGTTCTCCTCGAACAGGTCGGGGAACTGGGAGACCTGGATTGCCGAGGCCGACGGTTCGAAGGCGCGCCAGGTCACCTCTTTCGCGGCGGCACCGGCCTGGGCCTCGCGATGGTCGCCCGACGGGCGGCTGCTGGCGTTCCATCACGCCGTCGAGGGAAACTCGGATATCTATACGATCACGCCTGAAGGCAGCTCTCTGCGGCGCCTGACATCAGAACCCTCAGCGGAAGAAACACCTTCGTGGTGCCGGGACGGCCGCTCCATCTACCTGTCATCGAATCGATCGGGAATGTTCGAGATCTGGAAGGTCACGATCAACCAGACCGCTCCGCCACTGCAACTGACTCACGGAGGTGGCCTGAATCCGCGAGAGTCGGCGGATGGCCAGCGGGTCTTTTACGTGAAAGGCATGGATTCCGCCCTGGAGATCTGGAGCGCCGCGGTGGACGGCGGCGCGGAAACGCGAGTGCTCGGTCCGATTCGATCCCGGGCAGGCTGGGCGCCGGATCGAAACGGGATGTACTTCATAGATCCTGCCGGGCAGATCGGCTATTACCGGTTCGCGACTGGCGGCACGTCCCCGATTGTCGCGATGCGAGGGATCTCGTATCGATACAACCCTGCCCTGGCGTTGTCACCAGACGGAGGGTGGCTGCTGTACGCGCAGATCGACCGCTATGGCGCGGACATGATGCTGGCGGAGAACTTCCATTAGCCGCCTGCCGAATTGGACCCTGCCGCGCGGTACCTTCCTCGATGACCTCCTCGCTGCCGGCCTGACGGACCCGAACGTTGCCTGTGACACCAGCCGTCCTTTCCGTCGTCGTGATGTACGCCGCCTTTACGGTGGTGGGCTGGCTGGCGTCGCGCCGGGTGAGGAACGGCACGGCCGCCGATCTCATCGTGGCGGGGCGGCAGATGCCGCTGTGGATGGCCGCGCTCACGATGACGGCTACGTGGGTCGACGGCGGCTACCTGCTCGGCACCGCCGAAGGGGCCTATAAGTCTTCGATTCAGCTCGGCATCCAGGGCGGCCTCTGCTTCGGGATCAGCCTCATTCTCGGCGGATTGTTCTTCGCCCGGACGATGCGGAGGCATGGGTTCACGACGCTCATCGATCCCTTCGAGGCGCGCTTCGGAAAACGGTGGGCCGCGATTCTCTTCCTGCCGGCGCTCTCGGGCGAGCTGTTCTGGAGTGCGGAGCTGCTCGTCGCGCTCGGGTCGGCGTTCGATGTCCTGCTCGGGATGAATCTCACCACCGCGATCCTCACGGCCGCCGTCGTGACGACCGTGTACACGATGTTTGGCGGCATGTGGTCGGTGGCGTACACGGACGTTTTCCAGCTGGGACTCGTGGCGATAGGCCTGGCCGCCGCCGTGCCGTTCGCCCTCGCTGGTGCCGGCGGCCTCGAGCAGAGCTGGCTGCGCTATGCGCTGGCGAGGCCCGACGGACACGGCATCGTGCCGGGGACGATCTCCGGCAGCGGGTTCTGGTCCACTCCCGCGGTCGTCTCCTGGTGGGATGTCTCGCTGATGCTGATGCTCGGGGGCATCCCGTGGAACTGCTACTTCCAGCGCGTGCTGTCGTGCACGTCGCCAGGAAAGGCGGCCGGGCAGTCGATCGTGTCGGGTGTGCTGACGATAGGCTTCGCCGTGCCGCCGCTGCTCATGGGCATCGCGGCGTTCAGCTATCCATGGCCGGCAGACACGCTCGCCCACCTGCAAGCGAACCCGGCTGAAACGCTGCCGCTGATGTTCGCTCACGCCGTGCCGCCGCTTGTCGGGATCCTTGGACTGGCGGCGATCATCGGCGCGGTGACCTCGAGTTTCAGCTCCTCGATTCTGTCAGCCGCCTCGATGCTGAGCTGGAACTGCCTGAAGCGCCTGATGTGGCCGTCGCTGGACATGGCGCAAATGGCGCGGGTCATCAGGCTGTCGATCCTGTTGTTCGGCGCGGCGGCGGCCGCGTTTGCGCTGAAGGTGCGGAGCGTTCAGGCGCTCTGGTTCTTCACGAGTGATCTGGTGTTCGTGTTGCTGTTTCCGCAGCTGGTCTTCGCACTGTTCGACAGCAAGGCGAACCGGATCGGGTCGATCGCGGCGTTCGTCGCCTCGCTGCTCCTCAGACTCGGCGGCGGGGAGCCGTTGCTCGGCATCCCGCACGTCATTCCTTATCCCGAGCTGTTTGCTGCTGTCCTTCCAGGGAGGGCCGCCGATTGGTACGATCCGGGAACCCGCGGCATGTTGTTCCCGTTCAAGGCACTCGCCGCCGGCGCCGGGATGATCGTGTTGCCTGCGGTTTCGCGCCTCAGTGCGCGATGGGACCCGCCGCGGCCCCTGCATAACCCATCGATCGAGTGAAGACGTCGGCTTGCCCGCCGTAGGCCAGCCACATCCTTCCGGCTAAAGCCGGAAGCCACACTGTCAAAGTCATCATCGATCTCTCAATGACGTGGGGCTCGCGATCCGGGATCCAGTGATCCGGGGCCCGGAGAGCCTGCCTCGCCGAAGCGCGAAGCGCGAAGGCCGGGCTACTATACGCGGGACATTTCAAGGAGTTAGAGATGACCATTCGTCGTACCGTTCGTTCTCTCGTAATCGGGCTGCCGCTCGTCGCCGCCGCCATCGTCGCGCTCGCCGCGGCGCAGAACCCGGAGGCTCCGGGCGACCCGCTGATCGCCGGCTTCAAGAGCACGTATCCGGCATCGGTGTCGGATGCGGTCGAGCTCGTCACCGGCAAGAACGGGACGATGCGTTACGACATGAAGCTCATGACCGGAACGAATCTCGTGGGCCGCGCCGTGACCTCGATGGTACGGCCGGCGCCGGCCGATCAAGCCACGCCCGCGTTGTCGACCAAACACTCGGTCGAGATGATCGATGAGGCGAAGCCCGGAGAGGTGGGCGTCATCGTCATGGAAGGCACGCTGGACATTGCCGCAATGGGCAATCTCATGGCCACGGCTGCCGTCGAACGAGGCATGGCCGGGATGGTGCTCGACGGCGCGATCCGCGATCTCTGGGACGTCCGCCGCATGGGGCTGACCGTCTATGCGCGATCCAAGTCGCCGCGCACCGCGGTCGGGCACTATGCGACCGTCGCGAAGAACGTCCCGGTCGAGTGCGCGGGCGTCACGGTCCGTCCCGGCGACATCATCGTCGCCGACGAGGACGGCGTGGTCGTGGTGCCGCAGGACCGCGCCGCGGACGTGCTCAAGCAGGCGCAGGCGATCGACGACCGCGAGCGCGGCATGTATCCGTTCATTCGCGAGTTCAAGTCGCTGCAGAAGGCGATCGCGAAGTTCAACCGCATCTGAATTACCTGATCTTGGCGCACGCGCGTGCGATGCCGGATGCGCACGCCTTCTCGAGCAGTTCTTGGGCGCGCGCTTTCTCCGCCGGCGCTGCACCGGGCGCGCCCAGTAACAGCAGCGCCAGATTCGCGCAGCCATCCATGTGCCTATTCGAGCACGCGCGCTCGTAGAAACCGGCGGCTCTGGCAGGGTCCTGGAAGCCAATCGACCCGAACTGATACACGGTGCCTAGATTGTTGCATCCGGCCATGTCGCCGAGCGTACACCCGCGCTCGTAGTACATGGCCGCCTGCGCCGCATCGTGCGTCACGCCGAGCCCACGGTTGTACAGCACGCCCAATCCGGTGCATCCGGCGGCTGCCCTTCCATCGCACGCCTTGACATAGAGCGTTGCGGCTCGCTCGAAATCCTTCTTCGCCTCCGCTGCCTGCGCGAGTGCCACACAGGCGACCGTCGCACCGTTCTCGCAACCATCCGTTCCGCGGTCAGGAGGAGTCGACGAAGTCGAAACCACGGTCGAAGGTTGGATCGTGGGCGCGTTCGAGCGACCGGCGGCAGTCGAAGAAGGGGCAGGAATCGAGGGGCCCCGAGGTGTGTCACGGTCAGCGACAGACCCTGTTGGCGCGGTGCCGGTCCCCACGACCGGCGAATCGACGTGGCTCGAAGGCGATCGAAAGGAGGACCAGCCGATTCGAACAACGATCGAGAGCAGCAGAATCGCCGCGAGCGCCGTGCCGGTCATCAGCCACTTGCCACGAGAGCCGGACGTGACGGCAACAGGAACGGTGGCGGCCGCGGCGTCTGGTGTCGAGTCTCGCATCTCCCGAACTCTTGCCAGGATCGTGCTTTGAGGGCCGGCTTCGTCGGCCGGCGCCCGTTCACGCGCTTCGCGCAAGGCGGCGCGCAGCTCTCGTGTTGATGGATAGCGGTCTGCAGCCGCGATGGCGAGTGCCTTCTTGATGACCGGTCTGAGTGGTTCGGGAAGGTCGGCCGCGGCACCAGTATCCAGCTGCAGCGGCTCGTGCAGCTTCTTGTAGACCATCGCCGGGAAATTGCCGGCCTCGAAAGGCCGGACACCCGTGAACAGCTCGAAGAGGATGACGCCGATCGCATAAATATCGCTCCTCGGCGTGAGCGGCTCGCCCAGGGCTTGCTCGGGACTCATGTACTGCGGCGTGCCGACGATCTGTCCCGATAAAGTCAGCGCCGTTCCGCCCTCCCCTTCCCACAACTTCGCGATGCCGAAGTCCATCAGCAGCGCGATGCCGCGTCGATCGATCATCACATTCGACGTTTTGAGATCGCGGTGAACGATGCACTGATCGTGAATCGCCTCCAGCCCGTCCACGAGCTGGAGCGCGATGTCGTAGCCTTCGGCGACACTGAGGCGTCCGCGGCTGTGGATCATCTGTCCGAGCTCGATGCCATCGACCAACTGCATGGAGATGAACCGCACGGACCGCGCCTCGCCGTAGTCATGGATGCGGCAGACGTTCTTGTGGGTCACGCGGCGCGCCAGCTTGATCTCCGCGAGGAAGCGCTTCGTCAGCGAAGGATCGTCGAACGCCTGTTGCCGCAGGATCTTGATCGCGATGGTTTCGTCCAGCGAGCGATCGTGCGCTTTGTAGACGACACCCATCCCACCCTTGCCGACGTACTCGAGGATCTCGTAGCGATCGACCAGGATGGTGCCGGGCCCGACGGTGAATTCGGCAGTTGGCTCGCGCGGTTCAGATGTCGGCGAGAGATGTTCGTCTGCCATGACCCCCAACGGTAGGGCACGACTCGGCTGCCAGAAGAGAGTTCAGGTAACGGCTCAGCTCGCTCTGGCAGCCAACCTTGCGGGTGCGGAATCCGTATACAGGTGCTATACGCAAGCCAGTGCGGCGGTATAGTCACACACCCGCGATCTGGAGGCAATCATGCGCAATCCCTTGGTTCTCCTGCCCTTCGCGTTGATGGCCGCGGCGGGTTCGAGTGCCGCCGAGTCGGCTCGGATCGAGATCGTTCTCGACGTGAGCGGCTCGATGCGATCGTCGCTCGGTTCTGAGGTCAAGATCGAGGCCGCCAAGAGCGCCATTCGTCAAACGGTCGCAGGCATCCCGGACGGCAGCGTCGTGGCGCTTCGCTACTACGGACATCGGGTCGCGCAGGAGCGGAAGGACGAGAGCTGCAGGGACACCGAGCTCGTCGTGCAGTTCCAACCGCTCGACAAGCCACGGTTCCTCGGCGCGCTCGACAAGGCCGTGCCCCGCGGGCAGACGCCGATCGCCTACTCGCTGCAGCAGGCGGCCCAGGACTTCGGCGCTCCGAGCGACGAGGAGCGCGCGATGATTCTCGTGAGCGACGGGATCGAGACGTGCGGAGGCGACCCGCTCGCGACCGTCCGCGATCTCACGGCCAAGGGTTTCAAAGTCAAGGTCCACACGATTGGGTTCGACGTCGACGCGGCGGCGCGGGCGCAGCTCGAGGCGATCTCCGGCGCCACGGGCGGCGAATACTTCGACGCGCGCAGTGCGTCGGCGTTAGCCGAGACGCTGGGGAAACTCACCCAGCGCGCGCTGCTCATCAAGCGCGACTCCGTATTCGGCGAGGAAGTCCGTGGCGGCGCGAAGTACGACGAGGCGGTTGCGATCAAACCGGCGGCGACCTACCACCTCGATCATCACCAGCGCGAGGACGAGTACGATTACTTCGTGATCGAGGCGCGCGATGGCCAGAAGATCGTCGCGTCGATCCAGTGCTTCGACAAGGGCGTCCGCATCCGCGGCGAGAAGGTCGAGGAGTCGGGTCTGCCCTATGCAGGCATCGCCATTCACGCACCCGATCGACGGCACATTGTGGACAAGTGGGAAGCCAATCCGGGGAACAAGGCGACCGTCTCGGTGTCGCTCGGGTCCGGCCAGGGTGGACGCTTCTTCATTCTCGTCGGCAACGAACACCACGGTCAGCATCAGAACAGCCGTTTCGACGTCACGCTCGTCGATCTGTTCGACGCCAACAGCGGTCGCGACGCCGGCTCGGACGACAGCAAGGCGGTGGACATCCAGCCTGGCAACCACACCGGGTATCTGTACGCGAACGATCCTGCCGATTACTACGCTCTGGCCGTGTCGCCGGGGGCCAAGTACAACATCCGCGTGAAACCGGGCGTGGCGGAAAAATCGATTGATCTCGAGGTCCTCGACCGCGATGCGGTCAAGGTCAAGGAGGTCAACGGGGCGAATGAGGGCGCGGCGGTGCGTCTCGAGAATCTCGAGTTTCCGTACGCCGGGAAGGCCTACCTGAAAGTGACCTCCGGACGGTACTCGAACGAGAAGATCGAGAGCCCATACGCGCTGGAGGTCACGCAGGTCGGGGGCCCGGCGCCCGCGGCGACCAGCGAGAACGCCCCGGCGGCCAGTGACAAAGCCGCCGCGGCCCCGGCAGCTGCCACCGCGCCTGTGCAGGCGCCGACGACAGCTTCGGGCGGCTCGAGCCCGATGTTGATCGGGCTCGGTGTCCTGGGTGTCGCCGTGCTCGTCGCCGGCGCCTACCTGCTGGGCAAGCGAAAGTGAGTTGGGGGAGGCCCGGTCAATAACCGTCCTGCATGGCGATTCTTGGCGACACTCGTACCGCACGCCGGGCAGGCAGCCACGCGGCCAGCAAGCCCGTCACGGAGAGGAGCAGCGCCGCACCTAAAAGGATCAGAGGGTCCCACGGGCTGACTCCAAAGGCGAACGAACTCAGCCATCGTCCGAGCACGAACGCCCCACCCACGCCGGCGGTGAGGCCCGATCCCAGAACGAAAGCGGCCTGACTGAGAATGGTGAAGCGGATGTCGGCAGGGGTCGCGCCGAGCGCCATGCGGATCCCGATCTCTATCGTGCGTTCACGAACCGAGTAGGCGAGCACCCCGTACAAACCGAGGGCGGCCAGGATCAGCGACACGGCCGCGAACGTGCCCATCAGGACGAGCGCGAACCGCTCGCGGCTGGCGCCCCGACCGACGACCTCGGTCAGGGCCGCCGGACGATACACCACGAGCTCGGGGTCGATCCCGGCCACGACCGCACGAACGTCGGGGAGCAGCCGCTCGGGTTGCGCGCCGGCCCGAACGGCCTGCGTCAGCGCCCAGTTCCGGTTGCCGGCGAATTGACGGTGGGCCGAATACACGGCGCCGGTGGGCTTGCCGTAGACATCGATCGAGACGTCATCGACGACGCCGATGATCTCGCGGCTTCCACGACGGGTGAGGACGCTGATCCGTTGTCCGACCACGCGGTCGAACGGCAACCCCGGAAACGCCGCGCGGGCCACAATTGCGCTGACCACCGCGCGCATCGGGGCGCTCGTATCGTCACGGTCGTCGAAAGTCCGCCCGGCAAGCAGCGGAATCCCGAGCGCCTCGAAGAATTCGCCACTCACAGTGCGATGTTCGGGTTGCTCTGGCTGCTTCACGAACGTCCCGGCCAGCGGACCCGTCTCGATTCCAATCGGCCACGTGTTCAGCGACCCCGTTGCCGGAAGGCGTGACGTCCCGCCGGCCGCGCTGACACCAGGGATCGCCGCGAGTCGCCGTGCCAGGTCTTCCTGGAATCCCGCGCGGCGCGCGGCATCGTAGCGCAGGCTCGGGAGGTTGACCTCGAAGGTCAACACGCGTTCGACGCGAAATCCGAGGTCGACCTTCATCAGCCGATAGAAGCTCACCGACAGCACGCCTGCGCCCGCGACGAGGGCGAGGGCGAGCGCCAGCTGCGACGCGGCGAGGCCGCTTCTCAGGCGCCCCTGTCGGCGCGTGCCGGTTGCGAGTCGCGGCTGCTGCGCGAGGGCGTCCCGCGGATCGCGCCTTCGGACACGAAGCGCGGGAATGATCCCGCACGCCAGCGCGGTCCCGACCGTCACGACGCCGGCTAACACGAGCACGACCGGATCGAGGTCGATGGCGTCAATCCGTGGCAGCGCATCGCGGCCGAGCCTCTGAAGCGCGGTCACGCCAAGAGAAGCCACCGCCAGGCCAGCCAGTCCTCCGAATCCCGCCAGCACCAGGATCTCGACCATCAGCTGGCGGGCCAGCCTGCCGCTGCCGGAGCCGAGCGCCGCGCGCAACGCGAACTCCTGCGCGCGACCGGTTGCACGGACGAGGACCAGGTTCGCAACGTTGACGCAGGCAGCCAGGAGCACGAGCGCCACGGCGGCGAGGAGCACCTGCAGGAGGCTGCGCGACGGCGCCCCGACATCCTCCTGCAATGGCACGGCGATGATGCTGCCCGCCCGTACTTCGGGCCAGCGGCGTTTCATGGACCCGCCCAGGATTGCGAGCTCGGCCAAGGCCTCCGTGATGGTCGTGCCGGTTCGCACGCGGCCGATGACAGTCAACGAGTAGTTCTGGGTCATCGTGTCCCGCGTGAGGTTGTAGGGCAGCCACGCGTCCACCGCACCAGCGACCGGATCTTCGAATCCGGGTGGCGCCACGCCGGCGACTTCGTACGGCTCGGCGCTCAGGCGAATCGTCTGGCCGACGATTGACGGATCGCGGTTGAACCGCGCGCGCCAGATCCGGTCGCTCAACACGATGCGCCGGGCGCCGGTTCTGTCGTCGCCGGGCGCTCCGGCCTCGTCTTCGATGCGAAATCCGGGTCCGAGAAACGGATCGGCCCGCAGAGTCCGGAAGTAATTGCTGGTGACCAATAGCACGCGCAGGCGCTCGGGGTGCCCCCCATTGGATATGTCGAGCCCCATGTCCTCCCGAAAGTACCGCGCCGCCACGTCGGCGAAGGACGCGGCTTCGTCACGCAGCGTCCGGAAGTGGGGCGCAGACACGCCCCCGCGCGTGGCCGGATTGTCGGGTTCCTGCTGGTAAAGACGGACCAGCTGACCAGGCTGCGCGTAAGGCAGTGGTGCGAGGAGAACCGCGTGAGTCGCGCTGAAGACCGCGGTCGCTCCGCCGATTCCCACGGCCAGCGTCGCGATGACGACCGCGGAGAAGCCCGGACTCCGCCGGACTTGTCGCACCGCGTACCGGAGGTCCTGCTTGACGGCGTGCCAGTGTTCCCGAGGCGCGTGGAACAGCAAGTCGCCCAGGACCTGGCACCAGAGTCCTACGGGGCCATGCGCCGCACGGGCGCGAAACATCAGCGACATCTCGTGGCCGTACTCGTCGCGGAAATCACGAGGATAGAGCCGGAGCAGCCACCTGTAGATTCGTTCCGACGTCTTCACGACGTCACCCCTCGTTGGAGCGAAGGCTGGTGAGTCTCGCGTGGCTCAGGAGCGCCGCCATCCGTGCCATTTCCTGCCGGGCCGCATCACGGCCCTGCCGTGTCAACCGGTAATAGCGGCGACGCTCGTCGTCGGCAGCCGACCGCCCCGGGACCTCATCGATCAAGCCATCCCCGAGCATCTGCTTGATCGAGCCGTAGAGCGTTCCCGGGCTTAGTTTCACCTTGCCGCCGCTGCGCTCCGCGATGTCCAGCATGATCCCGTATCCGTGGAGCGGCTGATCGGCGAGGGCGATGAGGATCTGGAAGACGGCCGGCGCCATCGGGCGGTCCGGCCGAAGCGGCGTCGGCATGGCGGGCCATTATATCGGCATGCGGATATATCAGCAAGCTGATACTTTTGAGAGGGTCAGGCGCACGCGACTGCAAGAGCCGCGGCTACGTGCGCGTTGTGCCGCAGGAGTGCCACGTTGGCCCGCACACTCTCACCGGCTGTCACCGCATGCATCCGCTCGAGCAGGAAGGGGGTCACCGCGCGGCCGCGGATGCGTTGCGTCTCAGCCTCCGACAACGCAGTGTGGAGCGCGCGATCGTACAGCTCTGATGGCATTTCATCAGCCATCGGAATGGGATTGGCAATCAACACACCCGTGCCGAGACCAAGCGACAGGTGGAGCCGCACCGCCGACGCGAGGTCCGTGATGGAGTCGTAGCGGCGATCCACGGGGAGCCCGGTTGATCGCCGATAGAACGCCGGGAATTCGTCGGTTCTGAATCCAAACACGGGCACGCCGAGCGTTTCGAGCATCTCCACCGTCCGCGGCAGATCGAGGATGGCCTTGGCGCCCGCAGACACCACGGCGACCGGGATCCGCGCAAGCGCGGTCAAGTCGGCGGAAACGTCACCGCTTTCGGACGCATTGCGATGTACACCTCCGATCCCTCCGGTGGCGAACACGCGGATGCCGCTGGCACGAGCGGCGAACATCGTCGCGGCAACGGTCGTGGAGCCGGGCTGACCGGATGCCAGTGCTGCGGCGAGGTTACTGAGATTGATCTTGGCGACGTTCGGTGTCGTCGCGAGTTGTTCCAGTTCGGCCGGCGTGAGCCCGATACGTATAGAACCGCCGATGATGCCGATGGTCGCGGGCGTGGCACCCGCCTCACGGACAATCTGTTCCAGCGACATCGCCGTGGTCACGCCATCCGGATGTGGCAGGCCGTGTGTCACGAGGGTTGTCTCGAGCGCGACCACGGGTGCCTGGCTCGCGAGGGCTCGGGCAACCTCGTCGCCGCATTCGCACGGTCGCGTCACCGTGCCCCCTCGCGGCCGTACCACTGACGCACCCTCGCCTCGGCCTCGGCTCGAGTGGCTGCCAACAGGGCCTCGGGGCCCCAGCCGGCGACCGCGAAGCTCGCCGTGACCACCGCGCGCTGCAGGCAGGCCTCGACCGGCAGCCCTTCGAGGTGCGCCAGGATCAGCCCCGCGCCGAAGGCATCGCCCGCGCCGGTCTGATCCACCACGACGACCGAGCGGGCGTCCCAGCTGTAAAAGCGCTCGTCATGCGCGTCGTACAGGACACCGCCTCTAGCCCCGCGTTTGAAGACCACGAAGCGGAGCCGCCCGCTGACGAGGCGAGGAAGTACGCGATGGGGATCGGCGTGCGCGCCATCGAGCAGGAGCTCGTCTTCGCCGGGAAAGAACGCGTCGGCATCCGCGAGGGCTCTCCGCCATTCGGGCAGCGTCTCCTCGGTGACCGGCAGGTGAGGGTCGACCGAAATGAAGGCTGGTCGGTGCGCGCGGAGCGCCGTCAGCAATTCGCGCTGCACGTCGAATGGCATCGGAGCGAGATGAAATGCCCTGGCGGCCGTCCATTCCGACGGGATCAGTGCCGGCGAGGGCGACACCTCTTCATGCGTCGGGCACCCCAGCCGGTGGATCAGGCGCCTCGCGTCTCCTTCATACAGCAGCCAAGTGCGCACGCCTGATCGGCCCAGAGGCTGCACGCCGGCGAGATCGACCCCGCGCTGCTGAAGCTTCTCGAGGGCCTGGGCCGGATAATCGTCGCCGAGGACGCTGACCAACCCCGGTCGCGACTCCCAGAGTGTCGCGCCAAGCGCGCCGTACAACAGCGCGCCACCCGCCTGCCCCATGCGCGTCGTGCCGTCCGTAAGCACCACGTCGTCGACGAGCAGATTGCCCAGCAGGACGATCGAGGGGATCACCGGTCGGAACTCAGTTCGACGAACGCAGCAACCAGGGCACGTACGGCATCCCGATCCAGCGGGTTGCTCCAGAGGCCACTCTCTTTGACCGAAGAACCCACGATGAACCCGTGGGCCGTCGCGAACCGTGCCAGGTTCGCCGGCGCAATCCCGGATCCGACGAGCACCGGCACGCGCACGGCGCCGGCGACGTCGCGTACCTCGTCTGGAGAAGCCGGCTCGGCTGTCGCAGCTCCGGTCACGATGACGCCGTCGGCGAGGAAGAACTCCGCTGCCTTGGCCGTTTCGACGATTGAGACGTCTGCCGTGATTGTGTGCGCGCTGTGCTTCTTCTTGATGTCGGCGAACACGAGCACTCGTTCCGCGCCAATCGCACGCCGATACCGGAGCAGATCGCCGGCGCAGGACTCGATCACGCCTTCGTCTGCCACGTGCGCAAACACGAACCCTTCGACCCGAACGAAGTCGGCACCGGACGCGTGCGCGATGGCAAGCGCCTCGCGATTGGCCGCCGCGAGCACTTGAATGCCGAGTGGCAGGCCGGTTTCCCGCTTCACCTCCCGCGCGACCGCGGTCATGGCCGCGGTGATCTCGGGGCCGACACCACCCTTGAGGTACGGGCGATCGTGCATGTTCTCGATCGCCAGCGCCGTGAGTCCTGCGTCCTTGTAGATTCGCGCCTCGGTCAGCGTTTGCCGAATCAGCATCTCGACCGAGTGGGACGCTGAGGGCGTACCCGGGAGAGCGCCGAGGTGCAGCATGCCAACCAGCGCGCGCGGCGCGCCGAAGCATTCACGGAAGGCCGACAGCGGATCCCTGTGGGCTCGGGGAGCGGTGATAGAGGACATCGGCGGTGCCGGGGTTAGCATAACGCCGACCCTGCCTCGGAGGCTCGCGAGGCCGAGCTACTGCCAGCAGCGGTTCTTCACCCGATTGCTGATGTCACGCGGCGCTGGCGGATTCTCGCCGAGACCGAGTGAATGCAGCATCTCGTGAATGATCGTTGCCTGGACCTCTCGCCGGTCTCTCTTCCAGGCGCGTTCGAACTCCCTGCCGCACAAATATACAGTCCGGCTGCCCACCGCGGTGAACGCCAGGATTCCGTCCCGCTTGCACGTGGGATGCTGCGCGCCGTCGAAGAAGAACACGAGTCCCAGATAGCCTTGCGGCGTGGTCTCCATCTGTCGCAAGCGCTCCTGGAGGGGGATCCCGGTGGAATCCTGGAACTCTGCAAACAACGGGGCGCAGTTCGGGTGCGCGAGCCAGGCGGAGGCGG
>Ga0209382_10000086_pt1 | contig 131781 bp, 145 predicted proteins | sample SoiMetdeltSBSDD5_FD_187599 | JGI IMG/M metagenome (GOLD analysis project Ga0209382, IMG submission 187599) | Bulk soil microbial communities from a Populus tree surrounding site in Tennessee, USA - Soil MetaG P. deltoides SBSDD5 (SPAdes) (version 2) | ecosystem: Environmental > Terrestrial >... | reverse complement strand
AATATCTCAAGCTTCGAGGATCGCTGCACCGGCAGATCACCGGGTTTCTCGCCAGTCAGGATGCGGCCGGTATAGATGCCGGCGAGATGATAGGAATCGGCGACACTGGCACCGTAGCTCAGCAGTCCACCAGCTGTCGCGAACTCGCGGCCGTGAAAGATTGCCGGGACCTTGTGGCGAACGGTGAGTGCGGCGAGTTTCGCGGTCTCGCTGAGGAAGAATGAGTCACCGGCGGCAATGACAAGGCCGCCGACCTGTTGCGGCAGGTTGGTGAGAGCCTTGTCAAATTCTTCCTCTGTGCTGGCTTGCAGGATCTCGAGTTGTAGCCCGAGGGCGCGCGCCGCCTCCTGCGCATCGCGGACTTGGACCTTGGCAACAACAGGGTTGTTGGGGTTGACGGCGAGGGCGAGAACCGTCGCCTTGGGTATCAACTGATGCAGTAGCTCCACTCGTTTCGGACCGAGCTCCATCGTGATTTGCGTCGCTCCCGTCACGTTGCCGCCGGGCCGCGCGATATTGGTCACAAGCCCGACCTCTACCGGGTCACTGCCAGTGGTGAAGACTATTGGAATTGTCGTCGTCGCTTTTTTTGCCACCAGCGCGGCCGGCGTGCTGGTGGCAGCGATGACCGCCACGCGCCGGCTGATCAGATCGGCCACCAAATCCGGTAGTCGTTCGTAATGGCCTTCCGCCCACCGGTATTCGACCGAAACATTCTGCCCTTCGACAAAGCCCATCTCGCGCAAACCACGGCGAAACTCACTGGTAAATTTCGTGTAGTGGTCCGCGATCGCGGCATTGAGGAAGCCAACCACGGGCTTCCTGTCTGCTTGCTGTGCACGCGCCGGGAGCGGCCATGCCGCCACTATGCCGAGAAGCGATATGAAATCCCGCCGTCTCATTGCCTCTCCCACAGGCTAGGGACGGCCCATCGTATCGATTTGGCCGATGCGCGTTAAGGACCGCGCCATGTCCGCTTTGGGTCAAAAGCAGACATATGCAGTGCAAACAGGCATGTCCGCTTTACCCCCAATAGCGACACTGATTGCGCCCTTCGCCGATCTTCACCGCCCTCAAGCCGAACCGGCGCAGCAAAAATTTCAGCGCGGCGCGCAGCGCACGGATGCCATCGACGCCCGGCATTGGCCGCAGCGTCAAAACGTAGGCCTCACCTCTGCTCGCGCTGGTCCTGTTCGCTGGCACGATCGGCCTCGAGCGTGAGCGCCCGCGCCTGGTGATACAACAGATGCGCCGTGATGCGCGGGCCATGCGTTTGCTTAAGTTGATCGACGGCATTGACTTGCAACAATCCAGCCTCAATCAGCGCGGACGATAGCTTTGTCTCACACACCAAAATCGGCACAACGATGCTCCCGGTTTTCTGCCGGGCCCGATAATCGCGCATGCGGGCGGCCGTGGTGCTCACGGATCTATGATAGCGCAGGACTAAATTTGGTGTGGTTACGCGTAACGGCCTACTGCCGCTGCCATTTGTAACGGAATTTTTGTTTCTTCACTTTCGATGCGGCGGCTTCCAGTGCATGAAAACGATCAATTTCAACCTGGCGCGTCCGCGGCCAGCGCCATTTCGGATCTACAAAAGCGAGCTCCCATGTGAACAATCCGAGGGCGGCGGCGAGCCGCGCGTTCGCTTCCCACCATTCATCCCAATGCTGGCATTCCTCATCTGCGCAATGACAACTTTTTTCTAGCTCCCGCATAAAACGATAGAGGGCGATTGATTCCGCCGTGATGCGGAATGGCGGCCGCTCCTTCGGTGGCGGCGTGGCCCACAAACCGCGCGTCCCCATCTGTTGTCTCCAAGACCAAGTAATCCTCATCGTGATGAGGATTACGATAAGTCAAAGCAGTGTCATCGTGATGAGACTGATTTATTGATTCCCAACGATGAAGACCGCGTCAACTTCCGTCTTTTGCGTGGCGGTCATGAGCCGATCATGTACCACATGCATCGGAGTGCTGGGCAAGTCGCTGGTGCTTGGTTTAGGGGAAGAAGCCTAATTAATTCTCGCAAAATCCGTGCGCCGGTATCGCAACTGTAAGCAAATCAACAATTTAGGTCCCCCCCGAGGTTACGACGCGCCTCTCGCTTCAATCTTGTGATCGTGATCGCCTTGCCTTTTCTAAACAGACAACATTGTCGGCTTCCGCTCTGAACCAGCGATAACGAGGGTGTCGTGCGCAATGCGACGCCGGCCAACCTGGCGGTCAACAAGAGCCTGCCCGACATACAGAAGGCGCTCGGCGACGCATTCCTGCCGACCGACCACACCATCAAGCGCGAGCCATCGCCATAACGCAGCGCACCAAGCAGTCCCTTACCCTCTGGGGTAAATCGACCGTTGGTTAAATTTCGGAATGCGGGGCTGAGGTCTAGGACGTTCGCCGGCAATGGTTGAAACATCAGGTCGTAGTTTACTGCTGGCATGCCCCAGTTCATCGCCTCAATGGCGCGACGCTCGATAGCGCGCTGGGCAAGTTCGTCGGAGGAAAGCGTTTGCGCGTGCGGCGATAAAGTGGCCCAAATCAATGCGAACGCCGAAAAAACTATCTTTTTCATGTGATCCATCCGCTAGGTTGATCACTGATTTTTTCACGCGATGGATGTGGGATCGAGTTGGACTCAAGTCCAACGCTATTCTCTGGAACTGATCAAATGTCCGCTTTGGGTCAAAAGCAGACATCTGCGCCGCAAAATGTCATGTCCGCTTTGTCCCCGAAAGCGGACACCCGCTGTAGATGCTCGTTACCGGTAGCCGAAAGGCCGCGGTGAGAGCGACAAGCTCAGCCGAGTCGGATGTTCGCTTCCTTGACCACCTGGCCCCACAAGGCCATTTGCTCCTGCACGAAGGCCCGGAATTCCTGCGGCGTTGTGCTGCGGATATCAATATTGAGCTGCTCGAAGCGGCTGATGACATTGAGATCGCGCAGCGCGGCATTAAGGGCGCGATTAAGCGCCTGCACGATCTCGCCGGGCGTGCCCCGCGGCACGAAAACGCCGTTCCACTCGTAGGCCTCAAAGCCCGGCAGGGTTTCCGATACCGGGGGAATATCAGGCAGACTCGTGAGCCTGCCCTTTCCCGTATGCGCGATCGCTTTGACCTTGCCACCCTGGATGAGGCCTACCACCGATGAGCCATTGGCAAAGAAGAATTTCACTTGCCCTGAGATCACGTCGTTGAGCGCGAGCCCACCGCCGCGGTAGGGCACGTGGCTGATCTTGATGCCGGTCCGGTACCGAAACATTTCCAGTGACAGGTGCTGCAGCGTGCCATTGCCAGACGATGCCATGTCAATGCCGTCCGGAGCTGCCTTGGCCAGCGCAATGACGTCGGCAACCGTCTTCACAGGGACGGTCGGCGTCACAACGAGGATGTTTGGAACCAGCGATACGAGGGCGACCGGCTCGAAGTCCTTGTTGTAGTCGAACGGCAAGTTGGAATAGAGCGACGAGTTTACCGAGAAGGCCGTGGCATCATGCAAGACGGTGTATCCGTCAGGATCCGCCTTCGCGACCACCGCCTCGCCGATTGTGCCGCCGGCTCCACCGCGATTTTCGATGACGAATTGTTGGCCGAGCATCTCCCCAAGCTTGCCGAAGACGATGCGCGCCGTGGTGTCCGCTCCGCCCGCGGGTGGATAGGGCACCATGACGCGCACGGGCCGATTGGGCCAGGCGGCTTGCGCGCCAGCCAAATGCGCAAACGGCGCAGTTCCCAATGCTGCCAGCAAAAGGCGCCGCGTGAGACTGATTTCCGCCATCCCTTCCTCCCGTTTTTCTTAAGGCCAATCTAGCACTGCGATGCGGGGCTAAGGTACCGCCCTTTCCTCGCCCGCGGACTCGCCCCATATTCGGAGCAATGGCGAAATCTCCCGACAAGCCCAAAAATTTGCGGAAAAAGGATCCGGCCCGGCCAACGCGCGCCAAGGCTGCGCGGCCGGATGAGCCGGCGACCCCGGACGAGCTTGCGGACGTGCTCAATCCGGGCATCAGCCGCGGCACAGCCGGCAGGGGCTCCGGCACGGGACTACAACCGCCGCCTGACAATTCGTGGGATCGCCGACGCGATTTTTCCGAGGCGCACAAGGCGCGCAAATCGACGCCCCGGGAATTCAACGATTCCCAGCAGCGTGATTACGCGGCTTCTCCGATCACGGGCCTCGATCCGCAGCTGGCGAACGAGCTGGGGCTTGGCGACGAGGAAACAGCACTCGCGCCCGCTCAGAAAAAGCAAGATCCGAAATATCGTCTGCCGCGGGCCGACCTGCCCACGCAACCTGGCGGTTTCGCCGGCATTGCCAGCCAGCAGTCTCTTGAACGGCTATTGCGCGAAGGACGGGCTGAATTCACTGCAACGCCCTGGACGCCACATCGCCCGCCGCGCCCGGAGAAATCGGAGGGCGGCAAGAAGTTTGTCATCGCTTCCGAGTTCGAGCCGAAGGGCGACCAACCGCAGGCAATCGAGGAGTTGGTAGAGGGCGTCAAGCGCAGTGATCGCACCCAGGTGCTTCTCGGCGTCACCGGCTCGGGCAAGACCTTCACGATGGCCAAGGTGATCGAGGCGACGCAGCGCCCTGCCCTTATTCTTGCGCCAAACAAAACGCTGGCGGCGCAGCTTTACGGCGAGTTCAAGTCATTCTTCCCTGACAACGCCGTCGAGTATTTCGTTTCCTATTACGACTACTACCAGCCCGAGGCCTACGTTCCGCGCACCGATACCTACATCGAAAAGGAATCCACCATCAATGAGCAGATCGACCGCATGCGTCACTCGGCGACGCGCTCGCTGCTCGAACGCGACGACGTGGTGATCGTAGCCTCGGTGTCGTGCATTTACGGCATCGGCTCGGTGGAAACCTATTCGGCAATGACCTTCACGCTGAAGCAGGGCGGTAAAATCGATCAGCGCCAGCTGCTCGCCGATCTGGTCGCGCTGCAATACAAGCGCACGCAAGGTGATTTCTATCGCGGCTCGTTCCGCGTGCGCGGCGATACGGTCGATATTTTCCCGGCGCACTACGAGGATCGCGCTTGGCGAATTCACCTCTTTGGCAACGAGATCGAGAAGATCGAGGAAATGGATCCACTCACCGGTCAGAAGACTGATGAGCTCGACTTCGTGAAGATATACGCCAATTCCCACTACGTGACGCCGCGACCCACGTTGCTGCAGGCGATTGCCGGCATCAAGCAGGAGCTGCGTCAGCGCCTGGACCAGCTCAATGCCGCGGGGCGCCTTTTGGAGGCGCAACGGCTCGAGCAGCGCACAACCTTCGATCTCGAGATGATGGAGGCGACCGGCAGCTGCGCTGGCATCGAGAACTACTCGCGCTATCTCACCGGCCGGAAGCCGGGCGAGCCGCCGCCTACATTGTTCGAGTACGTGCCAGACAACGCGCTCGTCTTCGTCGACGAAAGCCACGTCACGATTCCGCAACTCGGCGGTATGTATCGCGGCGATTTCCGCCGCAAGGCAACGCTCGCCGAATATGGCTTCCGGCTGCCGTCATGCATGGACAACCGTCCGCTGCGCTTCGAGGAATGGGACGCCATGCGTCCGCAGACGCTTGCCGTTTCGGCAACGCCGGGCCCCTGGGAGATGGAAGAGTCGCGCGGCGTATTCGTCGAACAGGTGATCCGACCCACCGGGCTGATCGATCCTCCGGTCGAAGTGCGGCCCGCGCGCACCCAGGTCGACGATCTCGTCGGCGAGGTACGGCAGGCCGCCGCCAGGGGATTCCGTTCGCTGGTCACCGTGCTGACCAAGCGCATGGCCGAGGATCTGACCGAATATCTGCATGAGCAAGGAGTCCGCGTGCGTTACATGCACAGCGACATCGACACGCTGGAGCGCATCGAGATCATCCGGGACCTGCGGCTCGGCGCATTCGATGCGCTGGTCGGCATCAACCTGCTGCGTGAAGGCCTCGATATTCCCGAATGCGCGCTGGTGGCTATTCTCGACGCGGACAAGGAGGGATTTCTTCGCAGCGAGACCAGCCTGATCCAGACCATCGGCCGCGCCGCGCGCAACGTTGATGGCAAGGTTGTGCTTTATGCAGACTCGGTCACGGGCTCAATGCAGCGCGCGATCGAAGAGACCAACCGGCGGCGCGAAAAGCAGCAGGCTTACAACGCGGAAAATGGGATCACGCCGGAGAGCGTGCGCAAGGGTATCGCCGACATTCTCGACAGCGTGTACGAGCGCGACCACGTGCTCATTGCCACCGGGCCCGCCGGCTCCGGCGAATTCGCCGAAGCCGCCACCATTGGTCACAATCTCGAGGCGGTGATTGCCGACCTTGAGACGCGCATGCGCGAGGCGGCGGCCGATCTCGACTTCGAGCAGGCCGCGCGGCTGCGCGACGAAATCAAGCGCCTTCGCGCGACCGAACTCGCGGTGTTGGACAATCCAGCGGCGCGCGATGTCATGGTGGCGCAGACGAAGGGCTTGAGCCGGCCGCACAAGCCGCATCTCGACGAAATGGGCATTGCCTTGTCGCACGAGGTGAAGCCGTCGCGACCGGATTCTCCGCGCTCGAAGCTGGGAAGGCCGGGAATGCGCGGCGGCTTCCGCAGTAACAAGCGTCGTTAAAGGTCCGAGGAAGGTGCCGCGGCAGCTGTGCTGTGCCTAGTAAAAATGTCGACGATGATGCCGACGCGCGAACGCATACGCGGATGGACGATCGTCCCAAGGATAATGATAGACGTAGCCGTCCCAGGCATAGAGACAGTAGAAGCCCGCATAGGCACAGCGGTCACGCCAGTTCGAGAAATACAACGTCGTCCTGACATGTCTGACGCCCGGCCTATGATAATCCGTGCCCAGGTCGGCGGCTTGCGACGGAAGGCATCCATAAGCAAAGGCACATGCCGCGACCGCGGCGCCGAGCAGAAGTTTTGGATTGCAGCCGCTAATGCGATTCATCTTTCGCTCACCGGTTCGATGATTTGCCATTGATTGGGGATCACTTGTCGAAAGGTTGCGAGTTTCGCTTGTAGCTCGCCGATGACTCAGAGGAAGTCGGTGATTTCGTCACCTGGTACCAGACGCCCTGGCAGAATTGCGAGTTTATGCAGACGTCCCCGACGCTCCCGCCGTAACCGTCCCCACCGCCACCGGAGCTGCTGCCACCCTGCCAATTTCTGCGGAAATCCGACTGCTTGCCCGAGGCCTTGTGCCAGACCCCCTGCGCAAAGTCGTGACGATGCTGTTGCTTCTTCTTATGTTGATCGTGTCCGTGCGAACGGTGCATCTGGCCCGGAAAGTGCCGGCGACCAAACTTACCGTGAACACCGTGCGTGTTCTTTCCCATCCATGCGGAGCGCATCCCGCCACCATGGCCGCTTTTGCCCCCGCGCGCCCATACGTCAGTGCTGCCAGACAGTGCGCCGACGAAAGCGGCCGCCGCTATTGCAAGGATAACCTTCGCGACCATGCGTTTTCCAAGTTCAATCGTCACGACTTGAGATCGCGACCTCGGTAACGGCTTAATCTCGAGAAGGAGACGCCTCAGAGCAAATCAAAACAGCCGAATTGGTTAAGTATCGCGTTAATCTTTTCAGGTTAATGGCTGCGTTTCCGAAAAAATGTCGACAATCTTGCGGCTGATCGCATCGACGATCAGCACCTGGTCTTTCAATTTCAAATATGCGTAATCGCGCAGTTGCGGCAATTGTTCGATGACCGAATCCGGAAACCCGTCCTGAACGAGACCTTGCGGCAGCGTCGCCCCTACTTTCGGCTCAAAATTCTTTGCCGATTTCGTCTCCGCAGGCGGGAATTCGACGTCGCTGTGCTTGCTGAAGACAGCTTTGCGAACCTGTTCGCGCTGTGGATTGGTCAAATGGAGCGCCGGCAGCTTCACGTTCTGCGACACGGCGTCGCCGTGCTGTTCTACTGCTCCCGGCGAATGCTGATTTTCATCTGCGTGAGCGCCGCAGATTGCGAGCGCCAACAATGCGCCGGCAACCACGAAACGAGATAGCATGGCTCGTTCCTCAAATGTCGCCGCCCTACGAAGAACGCGCGACCGCATCGCCGGTTGCGGAGGAACATTCCGCCGTGCGTTAAACGGATTCGCCTTCACCTTCGAGGACAGCGTACTGAACCAGATCAGAGACTCGTTGCCAGCCGGAGCCGTTAAAGCCAGCCACCACGTTGATGCGCACGATCTGAACCAGCCTGTCCCGGAGTTTCATGGTGTCCACAGTCCCGTCACGGACATAAGCGACTGCCGCGACCCCGCACGCGCGGGCATCGCGCGCGCCGGCATTGACTGCCAGCATCGCTTGTTCGGGCCGGGCGCCGGAACTTCGGAGCTTCACGAACTGCTGCGCCTGTTGCGACGTGTTGCAGATGATACCGATGCCAACTGCGGCGTCGCCGTTTGCGGGCGGTTGGGTGTGCTCGTCGGCTTGGGCGAGGCTACAGACAAGTGCAGCCGCCGCGGCGGCTGTCAAAAAGATACGCATAATTGTTGCCTCCAGAACTGGTTCCGCGGCCTTTTGAGGAATAAACGTTCCCCCGCGCGCGGGGGTTCGTTCTCGCGCACGCGATTGTGATGGCCGGTTTCCAAGGGCGTTGCGCGTGAGGGTGTTTTCGGGCAAATAGCCGACCGCCTCACCCTCGCGCTTCAAAGCTGAATGTCTGGACGCAAGTATGAAGCCTGTAACTTCCGCCGTTCCTTTCTTCGTTTCTCGTTTGGGGTTGCTCGCGGCGTGTCTCTTCATGCTTGCAGCTTGCGAAACTGACGGCATTGGTCCCACGGCTGGCGACGCCCCCCGGGCGACCGTTTCGTCGGCCAGGCCGGACACCGATACCACGACCGCCCATGCCTCCCGGCCGGGGGAACCTGCTCAGAACGCCGAGCCGATGACGCGCACGCGGGCGGCCCGTGAATGCTGGATGCGTACCGAAAAGAGCAGTGCTCGCGAAAACCTCGATAGGCGCGCCGACCTCGTGAATAAATGCATTGACGAAAAGATGAAAACGACGGCGGCGGCCCCGCCTAAGACCTGACGCCAGCTCCCCGGATCCGGGCGGCATCCTCTTGCGCCAATCGACGCACGGGCTAGCATTCGCCATCGCTCCACGCCAGGGAGGTGGTTATGGCAAAAGGTCAGATGCGTTCGACAAAGGAAAAGAAGAAGCCCAAGGCTGACAAGGACAGGACCAAGCAGCTCTCCGCCTACAAGCTGTCGCAGATGCAGGGTTCTTCCAGCAGCCCGTATAATACTCCGCCCGGCAAGAAGCCTTGAATATATTAACGCTGTCCTGTCGTCCCCATCTTCGAGTCTTGCGGCACCTCCTTGGCTTGCTTGGCCATTTCCAGGCAGGTCAGCAATTCGACGTAGCTCGGTGCCCGATCAAGCGCGGCAAACCCTGCGCATTGGCTGCGTTGCGCAGCGCTATATTGGCTCCATTCGTGCTCGAGCTTGTTGCGGCACCTTGTTCGTCTCGCTGACATGCCGCTGAGTCACGCCCAGGCAGAACTCGCGCCGTGGCCGCCGGCCGACACGTGCGCTCGACGTCGACTTTCGGGATAGAATCCGCAGCCAGAACAAGCTGCGATGCAGTCAGGATCGCCGGTATTAGCGCGGGCATGATCGTGCTCCTGGGCGCTGCCTGTTCGCAATCAAGGTAAACTCGTCGCACAGGGTCCAGTTTCATCCTCGGTGGATGAACCTTTTCTTCACTCCGCACGACCAAGGGCTCGCGGAGGTCAGCCATGCTGAAGCGTTTTTTGCACGCTTTCCTTTGGTTTGCTGGACTTGTTGTTCCCACCGCCTTTGCATTGGCGCTTCTGGCTGCCCCAGCTGCCCGACCGGAACCGGCGATTCCGCCTGGCTGCGATCGCAGTCTAGCGGACGCAACGGCGAACGTAGCGACCATGAAGGCTCGGGTCAGAAGTCTCGGCGCCACAACTGGTCCAGACATCTGTACCGCCACGCGCCTTTACTTTCTCGAGCTGGTGAAGGCACGCGCCGTCACCGCGCTGTGCAAAAGCGGCGTGGAACGCGATCGCGATCTCGGCCGCTTCGATGCCCATGTCGAGCATACCAGTGAGGCAATTGCAGCGCGGTGTTTGTGACAAAACCTTCTAAGCCCTTCCACAGCTTCGCCAAAGTTCCATGACATAGCCGCAACGGCTGTTGAACCGGTTTGGCCCAGAAACCTCCGGAAAACATGCGGGGAAGATTTTTGCATGCGGGCAAAGGCTCACTGTGCATTGTGGACGGCTGGTCTGCTGTTAGTCGCCGCCTCGGCAGTCTTGGCACAAGACGCACCGCAAACTGTCGACGACAGTAGTGCTCTCGTTCCGGAAGCTCCACTGACGCCCGAGGAAAGCGCGATGTTGGGCAACGCGCTCGTGTTTGATCCGGCGGCCCTTGCCACTCCACCTAAAAAGCCGCTGCGTTTGCCGGGGGTGTCCGACAAAGACTTCGACATCACCCGAACGGAAAAGCCTGACGGTTCATCGACAGTCGTTGTGAAGCAACCGCTGCAAACGGAATGGAGCAATTCGGCCGGAGCCGATCTTGGTCCAACAAGCGGCCGCAGTGCCTTCGATCACCCGCTCCTGACGACGGGCGACACTTCTCCTTCGGGAGCCGCCTGGGCATCAATCGGAGTCGCGAACTTCGGAAGTGTTGATGCGCGGGTCGACCCCTTCAACGAGCAAGGCAAGGTTGGCACTACGCTCAAGCAATCGATTCCCTTCGGCGGCCGTTTCGCGGTTACCTTGCAAAGCACGTATTCGGTCACCGAAACGCTCGGCCAGCCCGCCACGGGGCCGACTGACATGCCATTTATGACTTTGCCTACGGCCGCCGGGCCCGGATCGAGTCAGGTATTCGGCAACGAACGATCGGTCAAATTCAACATCCTGCCGACCGGGACAACGCTCGGCGCGGGACTGACGAGTGTCAGAAACGACCCGATCACACATAATACGTTTAGCGCCGAACAGAAGCTCTATGGCCCACTCCAGGTTACCACCGCGTTGACCGATTTCGGCCAAGCCACCAGCAGCAAGAGCATCAGCGCCGGATTTAAGGTGCACTGGTAGGGAAAACGACGAGGAAGCCACCGAAAAGACGTGAATAACTCGATGGCCGCCCTTACCGGGCGGCGAGGTTCCGTGCTCCGCCCCACGACCGCCCAAGTCGCATGCGGCAATCAATCTGCAACTGGGGACCCCGCGCAAAATGCTTTGCGCCTTGTAGGAGTTGATCATGACGGCCATCAAACCCGAGCGGCTCGGTGCAGTACCGGAAAAACCCGGTCCGGAAATATATGCACCGAACCGGAAATCACCCGAACGGACCAACGAGATCGATCAGGACGCGGCAGCGGCTTTCGAGGGTGAGATCCGCGAATTCGTCCGCCGCGACGTTGCGTTTTTGCGTCGCCAACGTTCGGACGGAGACGCGCCCTCCGAACCCGTTGCGGAGAATCTGAATGGGTTAATCCGTCGTGTTTCCGGCGCCTCGGTAGACGAGATTGATCGGGTCATTCTCGAACTCCAAGGGGTGAGGGAAATGTTGCGCGGCGAAGGCGAGCGCGTGGGACGCGAGATCGCCGGCTATGCGAGTCTGAGTCATGCGGCGATGACTGCCATGAAAGTCATCGCCGACAGCCTCACGAACTGGAAAAATCCGCCGAACAAAACCGACGACTAACGGTCGGTAGACGTTGCCCGTCAAGAAAGCCATCGCAGCAAGCTTGCGATGGCTTTCTTGCTTTTAGGACGTAATTTGATCGACCACCGTCCGGGTGGAAGGTTCGACCAGAAGCACTTTATTGTTTGCTTTGACATACTGCAGTTTGCCTAACCCTTCGATGTTGCGGACGCTGTCAGGCAGCGGACGCATGCCGTTGAGTGCCTGGTCGGTGGACAGTTCGCTCGCCGGCTTTAGCGCGTCGGCGCCAGCCACGGGCTGCGATTGATCTGCCATCACCGCATCATAGACCTGCTTTCGCTGCTGATCGGTCAACGGTAACGGCCACGCCATGATCGGTACTCGATCGAGTATGTCATTGCGTTTTGAGAATTTCGCAGGAATGGTCTCACCGAACGATCCGATCGGCCCGGACGGTGCTGGTTCGGCGCTCGCAGTCGAGCCTGGCCCCGGTGAAGCAGGTTGTGCGTCCGCTTTTCCGCCTCCAGGAGTGGGCACAGTACCTGAAGTCGTGAGGCCTTGCGGGCCGCCAACAGCATTCTTTGATTCCTGGTTTGCGCTTGGACCACCGAAGGTCTGTGCGTCCGGACGTGACACATTCGGCACATTACCGACTGACGGCTGCTTCGAGATAGGAGTCAGCAATGCCCGGCGCGCTTCGTCGGGCGTGGGGATATCGGTGACCTTACTCGACTCGAACGGCAACGGCTCTGTCGCACCTGGATTGATCTGGCCGGTATCAGCTTTGAAACCTGGATCGGTCGGGACAGTCGCGCTCTCCTCGGCACCAGCGAAGCAATTTAGAGTCGGTACCGCGATAACGGCAGCCACCGCTGCTGCTAACTTGATTTGATGCATTTTCATGGAAAGCCTCCAATCGGGCTATCCACAACAACGAATGAGAGGCGGCAGCGGTTTCATGCGGCCGGTGACGGACAGCCAACACAAACCGTTCCGCGGCCAAGGACCGCGACTCGAGGCTCAAAAAGCGGTGTTTAGGTCAGTTGGCCGTGGCAACCTTGGTCTTGGCTGCCTTGCGCGGCAGAGGATAGTCGGCGCTGTCATACAGCTGCCGGATACCGTTTCCGTCGAAACGTTTCTCTTCAACTTCCAGATAAGCGCCCAAAAGCAATTCCGGCGGCAATTCCTCTATGGCGAAGCGAATTGCTTCAGCGGCGGTCGGAAATCGCTTGTAGCCGATGGGACGGCGCGACTTGCGACTGCGGCTAGGAAAGAGTTCGGACGGGGCGCGGTAGTTGATCATCGACATAATCAAAGACTCCTCGATGCCTAATATGGCCCTTACGAGGCCGAAAATCCAGCACCAGCTGTCACCGCATACCAGCCCGACCGCAGGGTAAACATTGAATGGGCAAAAAAAGTGGCCCGGCGCGCTGGCGCCGGGCCAAATCCGACGAAAGTGGCATGTTTAGTCGATCACTTCGGCAACAACTTCGCTGGTGGCAGGATCGATCAGAACAACACGGTTATTTACCACCATGTATTTGTAGGTCTGGATTGCCGGCACCTCGAGCGCAACTTCTTGCGGCACTGAATAGAGCTGCACGCTTGGCGGCACGCGGGTGCCGACGCGGTATTCGACTGTAGGCGGAGCTGGCACCACACGCTCGCGAACGATCGTGCGGTAGATCGTTTGTCGCTGAACGGGCGTGAGCTGCACCGGCCCTGTCACGACAGCGCGCGACTCCACCGGCTCACGCGTGATCACTGTGGTTTGCGCGCCGGCAGAACCAGCCCCGGCAAGCAGCGCAGCAAGAAGCGCCGCATGGCGAAAATGTGTCATAAGTTCCTCCTCTCCACTTGCGTGCAAACCGTGCCAACGCCGGGTGGACCGGAGGGTTCCTGCTCGCATTCCGGCAGCTTCGCGAATTTCGTCACTGTATGTGAGGCGGCTCGCTCATCAGTTTCAATTTTGCCTGCAGCATCGCAATACGCTCCTCTGCCTCGGCTTTGGTCAAACTCGGGCTAAAGGCCTCGGGCTCATAGGCATCGAAAGCAAGTTGTCGAAGCAAATTTGCCTGATCAGCACTCATAAGCGTGATGGCGTTCGAACGTTTTGGCATGTCAGCACAATCGCGCGGACCGCGATCCGTTCCCTCTGCCAATGCGACAACGAATTGCTCTTTCGCTCCTATGACGCAATGACGCTCAAGCGCTCAGATTATGACGGCCTTGCCATCAGCGCCGGACGCAACGCCAGCGTAATGGGCAATGTGGCAAGCACGAGGGCGGCTACGGCCATAAGCGCTATCGGAATCCCTACCACGTCGCCGAGCAAACCATAAAATGCCGGCGATACAGCACCCGCGCCGATCGTGCCGGTGTAGAAGATGCTGAACGCGCGCTGACGCCAGGCCGGCTCCACGAGGTCGGGTACCGAGCCATACAATACCGACGATGTCCCATTCACGGCCACTCCGACGATCGGCAAGACCACAAGTGCTGCTTCAAGAGGAAGCGGGAGAAGCGCGACAATCCCCACAGCCGTCACGGTCTCGGTCAACCATACCGTCGCTATCGTCCCGATGCGCGCACCAATAAACGCGCAAACCAGCTTTCCCGCCGCGCCGCCTGCAAAGACCAGCGTCAGAGCTACGCCGACGGTTTGGATGCTTGCGCCCTTCGCGGTAAGCACAAACGGGAGGAAAGTGAGGAAGGCCATCCGGGTGGCACTATCGATAACGCCTACCGATAGGAGGAGCGGAAACGCATAGGCTCGCGCGGCACCTTGGGCGGGTCCGGGATCGGCGTTTTTGAGCGACTTCGATGGTTCGTCGCGGAACCGGGGCATCGCGAAAAAAATCGCTACTGCCGCAATCGATCCGAGTCCTCCAAGCAAGATCAACGCTTCCCGCCAAGGCATTGCGACCAACAGCAACGCTGCGGTCGCGGGCACGGTCATCTTTCCAATGTCCCCGGCGAAGTTGTAGGTCCCGAGTGCCCGCAGCGAGCGCTTGCCCGCAAACGCATGAGCAATCAGGGACGACGCCAAGGGATGCTGGGTGCTGGCGCCCAGACCACCAATGAATAATGCAGCGACTAGAAAAGACAGACTGTTGCTGAACCCGACCAAGACGTACCCGAGACCGGCAAGCGCTGTGCCGAGCGCAAGGACAGCGGTCGCACCGAACCGCTCGGCCAATAATCCTGCCGGAATTTGGAAGCCGGCGAGAGCCCCGGAAAAAACTGTCTTCATGGCCCCAAGCACTGCGAAGCCAAGGCCAAATTCGCCCTGCCAGATCGGCAGCATGACGTAGACGAGGTCGGTATAGCCGTCGTGCAACGCATGTGCGCCACAGGCAACGCCAAGCGCGCGCCTCTCCGCGCCTTTGGCAGAGTCCGGCTTAGGCTCCGTCGCTTCGCCCGCGGTGACGGTCATGTGCGTAGCCTATCAGAAAGACCCTGCTCAGGTTGCAAAGCGGAAGTACATCACGTCACCATCCGCAACGACGTAGTCCTTGCCCTCGAGCCGCATTTTGCCGGCCTCGCGCGCGCCAGCCTCACCGTCGTGCGCGATGTAGTCGTCATAGGCGATGGTTTCGGATCGGATGAAGCCCCGCTCGAAATCGGTGTGGATCACGCCGGCAGCCTGCGGCGCCTTGGTGCCCTTGGTGATGGTCCACGCTCTCGTCTCCTTTGGGCCCACCGTGAAGAACGTAACCAGATGCAGCAACGCATAGCCTGCGCGGATGAGGCGATCGAGACCGGTTTCCTCTAAACCGACAGCTGTCAGAAATTCTGCACGCTCGGCCGGCCGCAAAGTGGCGATTTCCGATTCAATCTTCGCGGAGATCACAACAGCGACCGCACCCTCTTCCTTGGCCCTTTGCTCGACTTTCTGGGAATAGTCGTTGCCTGTCGCAGCCGCAGCCTCGTCGACGTTGCAGGCATAGAGCACGGGCGCGGAGGTCAGCAGGCCGAGAGAGTGAAACAGCTTTTCCTCTTCCGGCTTTCGCTCAACCATGCGCGCGGGCTTTCCCTCGCGCAGCGGGATCAGCGAACGGTTCACGAGGTCGAGCGTCTCCTTGGCCAGCTTGGCATCCTCGCCGTTGCCCTTGGCCTTTTTCTCCAGGTTGCCGATGCGCTTTTCCAGGCTGTCCAGATCGGCCAGCATCAACTCGGTTTCGATGGTTTCGATGTCGGCGATCGGGTCAATCTTGCCTTCCACGTGCATCACGTCGCTGTCTTCAAAGCACCGTACGACATGCACGATGGCATCCACTTCGCGTATGGTGGCAAGGAACTGATTTCCGAGCCCCTCTCCTTTGGAGGCACCCCGCACGAGCCCGGCAATATCGACGAACGCAATACGCGTCGGAACGATCTGTTCCGACTTCCCCAACAGAGCCAGCTTGTCCAGTCGCGAATCCGGCACGGCAATTTCGCCAATGTTCGGCTCGATGGTGCAAAACGGATAGTTAGCTGCCTGGGCGGCCGCTGTCTGTGTAAGAGCATTAAAAAGCGTCGACTTGCCGACATTCGGCAAACCGACGATGCCGCACTTAAATCCCATGGTCTGGTGGTCTCTTTACATTGCTATTTGGTGGGAGGCGGCTCGTCGTCTCTGCCGTTGAAGCCCTTTGCTTCCATGGCGAGATGGACCTTGTTCTGGAACGACGAGTCCTTGCCCTCGATAAGGAGAGGCGCATTGTCGGCAATCACATCGCAAAGGGCCTCGACCCACGCCCATTCGCTTTTTGCGAAATCTCCAAGCACGTGTGAGGGCACAAGCTCCTTGACGTCCGGTTTGCCGATGCCGATGCGCACGCGCTTGTAGTCGTTGCCAAGGTGGGCGCTGATCGAGCGCAGCCCGTTGTGGCCCGCATCGCTGCCGCCGACTTTCACTCTCACTTTTGCGGGCTGGAGGTCCACCTCGTCATGAAATACGGCGATGCCGGCGGGATCGAGCTTGTAGAAATGCATGGCTTCTACCACGGCCCGACCGGACTCGTTCATATACGTGCCGGGCAGCAACAAGAGCGTTCGCTCGTTCGCGATATTTCCCTCAACCGCAACACCTTGAAACCGCCGCCGCCATGGCGACAAGTTGTGGCGACGCGCGATCGCCTGAACGGCCATGAACCCGATATTATGGCGGTTGCTCGCGTGCTTGGGGCCGGGATTGCCGAGGCCGACGAAAAGCAGCATGGCTTCAACGGCCGTAAGACCGCCCTACCGCAATGTGCGTGGCGCCGACAAGGCGGCTTGGACGCCGCCTCACTTCTTCTCGGTCTTTGCAGGTGCGGCCGCGGCCGCCGGAGCAGCACCGGCGGCAGGTGCGGCACCAGGCGCAGCTGCCGGCGCGGCACCGGGGGCCGCACCTTCGGCAGCTGGCGCAACGCCGGCGGCGGCTGCAGCCGCGGCGGCAGCCGCAGCAGCGGCGGCGGCTTCGGCGGCAGCTTTCATTTCTTCCGCGTAGCCGGATGGCGGCACGACCGTGACCAGTGTCATGTCGGGGCGACCGATGACGCGAATGTTGGGCGGCAGCGCTATCTCGTTAAGATGCTTCGAGTAGTTGATGTCGAGACCGGAGATGTCGACATCGATCGATTCGGGAATGGCATCGGCCGGGCAAATCACCTGGACCGTATGGGTCACAATGTTGACCGCGCCTCCGCGTTTCACACCGGGTGCCTGATCCGCGTTGAGCACGTGAACCGGAATGTGCACGCGAATCGTGGCGCCTTCCGCCACGCGCAGGAAGTCGACGTGCATCGGCAGGTCCTTGATGGCGTCGAGCTGGAAATCGCGCGGAATCACCCGGTGCTTGGTACCGTCCACATCGAGATTGTAGAGCGTCGTGAGGAAACGCCCCGCATAGATGCGCTTGCGCAGTTCGTCATGGTCGAGCAGGACCATGACAGGAGGCTTGTTCTCTCCGTAGATCACACCCGGCACTTTGCCGGAGCGACGCGCAGACCGAGCGGCCCCCTTGCCGCCTTTCGGACGCGCCGTCGCCTTTAATTCCTGGACGGTCGCCATCTTTTAATCCCTTTGCATCTAAGCCAATGGAAAAGGCGGCATTTTGCCGCCCGCGTACGCGGCAAGCCTCCAGGGGTGCCGGGGGCCGCGAACGGGGCGGGTTATAGCGGCAGCGCCCAGAAAGGGCAAGAATTGTGGCGGGGCTAATGGGCCGCCGAATCCTTGGCCTTTTTAGCGGGCTTTTCGGGCTTGGCCTCCAGCGCGGCGATGCGCGCCTTCAACGCCTCGTTCTCCTCCCTGGCAAGGCGCGCCATCTCCTTGACGGCCTCAAATTCCTCACGCTGGACCACATCCAGATCGCGCAGGATACGTTCCGCCTGGGTTCGAAACAGGGTATCGAACTCGCGCCGCACCCCTTGCGCCACGCCAGCGGCATCGTTCATCAAACGCGCCATCTCGTCGAAAAAACGGTTACTGGTCTGGGTCATCTTTGCCTCCAGATAACATTCACAATGGCGATCCGGTCATGCCGCCGCAAGGCTCGGCATGCTAGCACTAAACGTCAGGTGAGATTCGGATATCCGATGCCTTTACTTGTTATCCCTTATCCGGCGTTCGATCCGGTGCTGGTGCACCTGGGTCCGTTCGCCATTCGCTGGTATGCGCTGGCGTATATCCTGGGAATTCTCATCGGGTGGGCCTACGCGCGCGTACTCATTCGTTCGGAGAAATTGTGGGGTGGCAAGGCTCCCCTCACCGTCGCGGACTTCGATGATTTCGTGCTGTGGGTCACGATCGGCATCATCCTCGGTGGCCGCGTCGGCTACGTCCTGTTCTATGATCTTCCACACTTCATCGCTCATCCAATCGAAATCGTGCAATTGTGGAATGGCGGCATGTCATTCCACGGCGGATTTATCGGGTGTGTTCTTGCGGTCCTGCTGTTCGGGTACCACCGCAGCATCTCAGTCCTCTCGCTTGGCGATATCACCTGCGCCGTCGGACCAATCGGTCTATTTCTCGGCCGTATCGCCAATCTCATCAACGGCGAATTGTGGGGTCGTCCCACGGATGTGGCCTGGGCGATGATATTTCCGCACGGCGGACCCTTGCCGCGCCACCCGAGCCAACTTTACGAGGCGGCGCTGGAAGGGCTGCTGCTATTCCTTGTTCTGACGGCGCTGATCCGCGCTGGCGCGCTAAGGCGGCCGGGCCTCATAATCGGGTGCTTCGCTGTGGGCTACTCACTAGCGCGCACTTTTTGCGAACTATTCCGCGAACCCGACGCGCAACTGGGTTTTCTGTTGGGTGGCGCGACGATGGGGCAGCTGCTGTCAGTGCCGCTCTTCCTGGCCGGTGTTGCTTTCATCGTCTACGCGCTGAAACATCGCCCGCGGCGGAGTCGATCGTGGTCGAGCAGTCGCCGCTAGAGCCGGAAATCCGGAAGCGTATTCTGGCGGGCGGGCCAATGCCTATTGCAGAATACATGGCTCTGTGTCTCGCCGATCCCACACACGGCTACTACACCACTCATGATCCGCTTGGCGCGCGGGGCGATTTCGTAACCGCGCCGGAAGTAAGCCAGATGTTCGGTGAACTGATCGGCTTGTGGGTTGCTGCCGTGTGGAAACAAATGGGCGCACCTGAAAACGTACGCTTGATCGAGCTCGGTCCCGGTCGCGGCACGATGATGAAAGACGCCCTGCGCGCGATTCGGATCGTTCCGGAATTCCGCGCAGCAGTGGTGGTACACATGGTAGAGCTCAGCCCCATCCTGCAAGCGCAACAGGAACGAGCGCTGGCAGATGCGGGGATTCCCGTCTTTTGGCATTCCACCCTTGCCGAAGTGCCGAAAGGGCCTGCGATCGTTTTGGCCAACGAGTTTTTCGATGCTTTGCCCGTTAACCAAGCCGTAAAAACAGAGCGTGGATGGCACGAGCGTCGAATTCAGATTGACGCTTCCGGGCAACTGGCTTTCACAATTGCTCCCGAACCAATTCCATTTTTTCACACGCTCCTACCGACCGCCCTGCGCGCGCCGCGGGCCGGCGCGATTTTTGAATGGCGCGCCGACACTGTGGCGATGGAGGTTGGCCGGCGCGCCGCAGACAATCGAGGCGCCGCCCTCGTGATCGATTATGGGCATACTGAAACCGGCCTTGGGGAAACTCTGCAGGCTGTCGGCCAGCATGCCTATGCGGATCCTCTTACATCACCCGGCAGCCTGGACTTGACGGCTCACGTGGACTTTCAGGCGCTGACCCGAGCGGTCGAGGCCATGGGCGCAATCGGCTTCGGGCCGATCGAGCAATCGCAATTCCTGCGACGTCTCGGCATCGAGCACCGCGCTGCAACCTTGAGAGCCAAGAGCGCGCACGGGCGCGAAATCGATTCTGCGCTTGAACGCCTGATCGGTCATAATCGAAGCGCCATGGGCGAGCTGTTCAAGGTTGCTGCCTTTGCCCACCCTGCGGTTGGCGTGCCCCCCGGCTTCGAAACGAAATAGCTGGTCCAGCGTCGACGGGCATCTTATCTATCTGGCCAATCGAGGTGCTGGGTCATCCAGACTGACCGATGCTGCAAGCCGCCATACTCGCTCCGCTCGCGAATATCCGCCACGCCTTTTTCACGCGCTCCGGCGGTGTTTCGCCGGGCGTGTATGCTTCGCTCAACGGTGGTGTCGGCTCCAATGATCGGCCCGAAAATGTCGCCGAGAACCGCGCGCGGATGGCGGCAATATTGGGCGTGAGTCCCGCTCGCCTGCTGACCGCTTATCAGATTCATTCGTCCGACGTAGTCGTGGCCGAAGAGCCATGGACGCGCGATACTCGCCCGCGCGCAGACGCAATCGTCACACGGGTGCCGCGGTTGGCAATCGGGGTGTCGACGGCCGATTGCGGACCGTTGCTGCTGGCGGATGGCGGTGCGCGCGTAATCGGCGCTGCCCATGCCGGCTGGCGCGGGGCCCTTACAGGCGTGATTGAAGCCACCGTCGGTGCAATGGAGCGACTCGGGGCCGATCGCAAAACAATGACCGCCGCGCTCGGTCCGACGATCAGACAACCAAACTATGAAGTCGGACCAGAATTCGTTGAACGGTTTCTTTCGGCAGATGCAGCCAATGCGCGTTTCTTCGCGGCGTCGCAAAAATCGGCGCACGCGATGTTTGATCTCGCCGGCTACATTGGCGCACGCGTCCGGCGTGCGGGCATCACCCAATTCGAAGATCTCGGGCTTTGCACTTACGCAGAGCCGGACCGATTCTTCAGCTATCGACGCACAACCCACAATGACGAAACGGATTACGGTCGGCACATCAATGCCATTGCCCTCGCCGATTAGCGTAGCTGCGACGATTAAAGCCCGCGCCTTTCGCTAGACTCAAGTGGGGCCTTTTCGCTACGCTTTCCGTCGGCCGCGAGAACCAAGATCAAAGACAAGGCCGCGGGGGGTGTCTAATGGGGTCCAGTCGGGGTCGCCGCGCGACCGGTACGTTGTCGCGCGTCCCAGCTTTAGCTTGCATTTTGATCTGGACCCTGGCGCTGGCCGGATGCAATCCCGATGGCCAGGCATTGTCGCCCGAGCAACCGCGCGGAGCCACGGTCGCGTTCGATTCACTTGACGGTCTGCCGCCTGGCCAATTCCAGAAGCTTGTGCAGAACCTGAATGAAGAGGCACAGGCACGCCGGCTCGCGGTTATCTCCCGCGAGCAGTCGTCGGCCTACCGCGTGCGCGGCTATCTCGCTGTCAAAGTGACGAAGCATCAAACGACGGTCTCCTGGGTCTGGGATGTCTTTGATCAGGAGGAGCACCGCGCGCTCCGCATCAGCGGCGAGGAGACGGCAAAGGTTCGACCCCGGGATGCCTGGGCGGCTGCCGACGACGCAATGCTCAGCCGCATTGCCCGCAACAGCATGGAACAGCTCGCAACCTTCCTGACATCGCCTGCGGTGGCCCCTGGTATTTCGCCGCCGACGAGCGACCTGCAAGTGGCAATGGGCGAGCCGCAGGAATCGTCACCCGAGGCGGCCGGAATATTCCGTCTGTTCCATCCTCTGGCCGATCCTGTATCGACCGTTGCTGCTGAGGCCGCTACCGACGATGCCGAACCTGTTCCTCTACCGCCCCGGCGGCCGAGGACTGCCGCGGTGTCGGGCCGAGAAGCCCTGACGCTTGCCGCTTCCAGCCGTTGATTGCCAATCTGTCTTTCGCACAAAGGCTGAGGGACAAAGCATTACTGGTGTATTGCCGCGCCGTGCCTGCCTTGTTATGACCACGCCGCCTGTGGCGGGGAGTAAGGGCGAGGGCTCAAGATGTCGGGCAAGAACGGAGCGATCAAGCTCGTCGCCGGCAATTCCAATCCCGCGCTGGCAAAAGGTATCGCAAATTATCTCAAGCTTCCGCTGACCAAAGCGGTCGTCCGCCGCTTTGCGGATATGGAAATTTTCGTCGAAATTCAGGAAAACGTGCGCGGCGCGGACGTTTTCGTGATCCAGTCGACTTCCTTTCCGGCCAACGATCACGTGATGGAGCTGCTCATTATAATCGACGCGCTGCGACGCTCCTCCGCGCGCCGCATCACGGCCGTCATCCCGTACTTTGGATACGCCCGCCAGGACCGCAAGCCTGGTCCCCGAACGCCAATCTCCGCGAAGCTCGTCGCCAACCTTATCACTCGTGCCGGTACGGATCGCGTCATGACGCTCGACCTGCACGCCGGTCAGATCCAGGGATTTTTCGATATCCCAACCGACAACCTCTATGCGTCGCCGGTGATGGTTCGAGACATCCGCGAGAGGTTGAAGCTTGACAACGTGATGGTCGTTTCGCCCGATGTCGGCGGCGTGGTGCGTGCTCGCGGGCTGGCAAAGCGCATTAACGCGCCGCTGGCCATTATCGACAAGCGTCGGGAAGCCCCCGGCGAATCCGAAGTGATGAACGTGATCGGTGACGTTGCCGGTTACACTTGCGTTCTGGTGGACGACATCGTCGATTCCGGCGGCACACTTGTAAATGCTGCCGACGCCTTGCTCGAAAACAAAGCCCAGGCGGTCTACGCCTATATCAGTCATGGGGTCTTGTCAGGCGGCGCCGCCAAGCGTATCGCGAACTCGCGGCTCGAGGAGCTTGTGATCACGGACTCGATTCAGCCGACAAAGGAAATTCTGACTGCCGGTAATATTCGTATTCTGGAAATAGCGTCCCTGATCGGCGAAGCAATCGGCCGCACCGCCGCCGAAGAGTCGGTCTCAAGCCTTTTCGACTGAACCTCTCATAACCTCATCGCCATTCCAGACAGTGCGAGAGCGCCGGTCCCGGCGCCAAGGCAAGGTGAGTGCGCGCGTCTCCGCTCTCTGCACTCGCTCCAAATGATCGGGATGAAATTATCCACCGCTGAGTCATCGGCGACGAAGCAATGGCTGTGGAGAGTCGGCTCCGCCGGGTTGCCTATCACGGGCAAATCACGGCTCATGGCACTTGACGATGCCTTTGGCGAGCGGAATCAAGCAGGTTATATTCGAATCGCTTGGTGATTCGCTTTCGCCGTCAAGGCATCCCGTAAACTCAGCGTCAACTGGTGGCCAGAACCTGCCTGGGGTCTTGCCTGCTCCGTGCGTGTGGTGGCGTGCGTTTCCTCTCGCTCAATTCAGCCAAGCGGAGACGTCATGTCCCTGACCAGCCTCGCGGAAGAATCTCGAATCAATCCTCTTGACGTTGTGGAGCGCCTGGCGGCGGGCAACGACTGGTCATTCGAGCGTTCCAGCGATGACGAAATTACCATTCTGGTCACCGGCCGCTGGACCGACTATCAGCTCTCCTACACGTGGATGGGGGACATCGAGGCCCTGCACCTGGCTTGTGCTTTCGATTTGCGAGTGCCGGAACGAAGGCGCGCCGAGGTGCAAGCGCTGATTTCCTTGATCAATGAGCGGCTCTGGGTGGGGCATTTCGACCATTGGAACGCGGAAGGAATGATCATGTTTCGGCACGCCCTGGTACTGGCAGGCGGCACCGAAGCTTCCGGCAAACAGTGCGAGGCACTGCTCGGTACTGCACTTGAGGCTTGCGAGCGTTACTTTTCTGCCTTTCAATTCGTGGTCTGGGCCGGCAAAACTGCGCGCGATGCACTCGAGGCCGCGATGTTCGAGACCTCGGGCGAGGCATAAAGGCCGGCGATCGGCCATGGCGGACCGTGTTGCCAAAACGCTAGCAAAATTTCGCGGCACCCTTGTTCTGGTTGGCGCCGGCAAGATGGGCAGCGCAATGCTCGACGGCTGGCTGGCACGCGGTCTCAAGCCAAGGCAAATCGTGGTCATCGAACCACAGCCAGCCAAAATGCTGAGGTCGCTGGCGCGGCGAGGCCTCCGACTTAATCCGACAATCAAAGCAACGTTGGCCGCCGCTGTGGTGATTGCCGTGAAACCGCAGAGTGCGCCTGAGGCCTTGCAATCCCTCTCGAGGTACATCGATAAGTCCACCTTGGTTCTGTCCATCATGGCCGGGCGCACCATCGGATTCCTCGAAAACTCATTGCCGCCGCGCACGGCAATCGTGCGCGCCATGCCAAACACGCCTGCGGCCATCGGCCGTGGCATCAGCGTTGCGGTCGGCAATGCGAATATGTTGGGCCAGCACCGCAATCAGGCATCGAGCCTCCTCGCGGCCATGGGCGAAGTGGAATGGGTCCGCGACGAGCGTCTTATGGACGCCGTGACCGCACTGTCCGGTTCAGGTCCGGCGTACGTATTCTTGCTGGCGGAAGCGATGGCCAGCGGAGGTATCGCCTCCGGGCTGCCACCTGCGCTTGCGACCCGGCTTGCGCGTGAAACCATCACCGGGGCCGGCGAGTTAATGCATCGATCCGATGTTGACGCCGCGACCCTGCGACAGAATGTGACCTCGCCGGGCGGCACGACGGCTGCAGCACTCGATGTGCTCATGGGGCCTGAAGGTCTCGAGCGCCTCTTGACGCGGGCCATCGAGGCCGCCACCCGCCGGTCGCGCGACCTCGCGGGCTAGGTTCCGCCCTAGAACCGTCGCCATCACATACCTAAATTAAAAAGGTATAAAACCGCCAATGGGAGGCCGTCATGGCGCGCAGGTCGAAACGTCAGCGTAAGACTTCACCTCCTCCTACTCCTCCTACGCCGCCAACCCGCGGCAGCAGCGACAGGGAGAAGGCCATAAGTGCCCTCATGACCCTCGTGGCGACGCGTCGTTTCGAGGATATTGGCCTTGCAGAAGTAGCCGGCCAAGCTGGAATAAAACTTTCACAATTGCGCGCTGAGTTTGGCTCTACGCTGGCCATTCTCGCCGCGCACATCAAAGAGATCGATCGTCTGGTGCTTGCCGGCACCGATGCCACGACGGAAGACGAGCCGCCACGCGAGCGTCTCTTCGACGTGCTGATGCGGCGCCTCGATGCCCTCGCCCCGTATAAAGAAGCAGTGCGCTCCCTCATGATTTCGGCGCGGCGCAGACCCGGGCTTGCGTTCGCGTTGAATGCGATGTCGGTGCGTTCGCAACACTGGATGCTGGAAGCTGCGGGCATCAACGCCTCGGGCCCCCGCGGCGCCATGCGCGCGCAAGGAGCGGCGCTGATGTTTGCGCGCGTACTATCTGTCTGGGTCGACGACGAGGATCAGGCACTTGACAGGACTATGGCAGCGCTCGACCGCAGCTTGATCAGTGCGGAACGATGGGCAGGTTTCTTGGACGACCTGTGCGCCATTCCAAGGTGTGTCATGCGTGGTCCGCGCCGCCGCCGTCGCGCGCGCGGTGAGGAAGCAGAGGCGGCCTAAACAGGCACTCGCACGGTTGCCCGCAGTCCGCCAAGCGGGCTATCGCCCAGCGTAATGTCGCCGCCATGCGATCGCGCGATGTCGCGCGCAATCGCCAAACCAAGCCCGGTACCGCCTTCGTCCTGGTTGCGTGCGTCGTCGAGCCGCAGGAAGGGCTTGAACACATCCTCTCGCAGGCCCGCCGGTATGCCCGGGCCGTCATCATCCACCGTCACGGTGAGATAGCGGTGATCGCGGTGGCCGGAGATCGCAATCGACGGCGCGAAGCGTGCCGCGTTGGAAACCAAGTTGCTGAGGCAACGCTTGAATGCCGCCGGCCGCACTGTGACGATTGGTGGGCCATGAAAGACGACGCTTGTCTTGTGGCCGTGACGTTCCGCGTCGAGCCGTAGCTCCTCAAGGAATTCCGCCATATCGGTGGGCGCGGAAGTCTCGCCGCTGTCGCCACGCGCGAACGCCAGATAGGCTTCCAGCATGCGCGCCATTTCGTCGACGTCCTTCTTCATCGCCTCGACTTCCGGCGAGTCTTCGATCAGCGCAAGCTCAAGCTTGAAGCGCGTGAGAACGGTCCGCAGGTCGTGCGACACACCTGCAAGCATGGCCGTGCGTTGCTCGATCGCGCGTTCGATGCGGGTCTTCATTTCGATGAAAGCGGCCGCCGCTCGCCGCACCTCCCGAGCGCCGCGCGGACGGAAGTTCGGCGCCTCTCGCCCCTTGCCGAAGCTCTCGGCGGCATCAGCAAGGCGGAGAATAGGCTTGATCTGATTGCGCAAGAAAATAATCGCGACAGTGAGCAGCACCGTTGAGGTGCCGACCATCCAGAGCAGGAAAATCTCCGAATTGGACACATAGGCTGCGCTTCGGCGCGCGAATGTGCGCATCACCGCGTTATCGAGCTGGACGCGAATCTCGAGCAATGCCGATTTGCCGACAGTGTCGATCCAATACGGCCGGCCAATCTGCTTGCGCAGTTCGTCAGAGAGCGCCTGATCCAGCAACGAAAAGAAGGGCTTGGGTCCGGGCGGGGGCATGTCGGTCGACGGCAGGAAATCAACCACCAGCCCGAGTCGCTGCTGCGCGATGCGCCGGATCTGCGCGTAATCAGGATCCTGCGGGTAGGCGCTGTAAATGTCGATGAGCGCTGCGACATCCTGCACGACACTGGCAGAAAGCCGCTTCGTGACGACGTTCCAATGCCGCTCCATGAATACAAAGGCGATCACAGACTGCAAAATCACCATTGGCGCGATGATGATCAGCAGGGCTCGCGCGTAGAGCCCTTTGGGCATGAAGCCGTTGACCCAGTGGCTGATCCGGCGCCACCCATCAGCCACTTGGGCAAGCGCGCTGTGAATGCGTCGCACCGGCGGGATCGCCTCGTACCACTCCCAGGCCTCACGCAAACGCGTAAGCGCATTGCGGACACCATTGCTGATATCCAGGCTGGTCATGAGGTAATCACCAGGCGATAGCCAATGCCCCTCACCGTCTGGACAAACAGCGGATTTGCAGGGTTGTTCTCGATCTTGCGGCGCAGACGGTTGACCTGCACGTCGACTGCCCTCTCGCTGACAGAGCCACCATTGCCAGCGAGCGACAGGCGCGGCACGGTTTCGCCGGGCGAGTGCGCAAGAATGCGCAACATCTCACGCTCGCGGTCCGTCAGCCGGATAGTCTCTTCGCCCTTCCGCAATTCGCCGCGCGCGAGATGATACACGAATGGTCCAAAGCGGACCGATTCTGCCGGCGATGGCGCAGCAGGCTGCGCTCGCTTGAGAATGTTGGCAATGCGCAACGACAGTTCGCGAGGTTCGAATGGTTTCGAGAGATAATCATCGGCGCCTATCTCGAGACCTCTAATACGGCTCTCCGCGGCGTCGCGGGCGGTCAACATCAAGATCGGCACGTTGGAATCGCCGCGAAGGGCCTTGGCAAGATCGAAACCGGTTTCGCCCGGCATCATTACGTCGAGGACGAGCAAATCGAAGCTCAGGCCTTTGAGTTTCGCGCGCGCATCCGCTGCGGTCTCCGCAGTCGTCACCCGATAGCCCTCGCTTGCCAGAAATCTCGAGAGCAAATCGCGGATGCGGCGATCGTCATCGACCACCAGCAGATGCGGAGCGTCGTCGGGAGGGCTCGCGGGCAGTATCATCGCCGAGATTCCTCCCTCACTCGGCCCCGCGCTTTCGATGGCGGCCGGCGCGCTCGATCAAACGTAATACCCCGTCGCGATTGTCGACATCTATCATCGAGGTGAGAAACCTGCGCGCTGCATCGTGTGCATTCGGCCCGAGTTCGCCAAATGCACGGCTGATTCTCTGCGTCTGCAAGGCCGCCAGCCTGAGAGCGAGGTTTTCGCCTTTCGGTGTCGCATACAGCAGGCGTTGGCGGCGGTCCTGTGCGCCTTCTTTCTGCAGAACGTACCCCTGGTCGACCAATTGCTTCAGGACGCGGCCGAGCGACTGCTTGGTGATGTTGAGGATCTCCAGCAGGTCGGCAACTTTTATGCCCGGGTTGCGGTTGACAAAATGCAGCACCCGATGATGGGCGCGGCCAAAACCAAGCTTGAGGAGCACCTCATCCGGGTCGCCAACGAAATCGCGATAAGCGAAAAACAGAAGTTCGATGATGTCCCAGGTGGGCTCGGCCGGTGCAGGCCCGCCGCCAGGGCGTTCGGCCACGCTCGGTACCGTACGCGCTTTGCCGGTCGCAATTATGTCAGCCATGTTGACATATTTTGTTTTTATGTTACAAAAACCAGACGACAGACGAAAGGATCGTGCTGTAACGGGCCCACTCTAGACCCCGCAGCGGACAAGTCGATCCGCTGGCCACTCATACCGGGTGTTACCGGGTGACGCAAAGTATGGAATGGGCGCGGAAAATGCGCCATCACGGCGGCAGAAGCGCCGCGACACGGCGAAGGAGGAGATCATGGCTGCGCAGTCCTATGACCGCCTTGAGGGGGTCATTTGGTACGACGGAAAGCTTGTCCCCTGGAACGAGGCCAACGTTCACGTCCTCACCCACGGGCTGCACTATGCCAGCTGCGTGTTCGAAGGTGAGCGCGCTTATGGCGGCCAGATCTTTAAGAGCACCGAGCATTCCGAGCGCCTGAAGCGCTCCGCCAATATTCTCGATTTTGAGATTCCCTTTTCAGTGGCCGAGATCGATGCCGCCAAAAAACTCGTCGTCGATAGAAACGGCAGGAAAGAAGCCTATGTGCGCCCCATCGCCTGGCGCGGATCCGAAATGATGGGCGTTTCGGCACAAAGCAACACGATCCATTTTGCGATCGCGAGCTGGGAATGGCCAAGCTATTTTGATCCTGAGCAACGGCTCAAGGGAATCCGGCTCGACCTTGCGGATTATCGCCGCCCCGATCCGAAAACGGCGCCATGCCTCGCCAAGGCTGCCGGCCTCTACATGATCTGCACAATCTCCAAGCACAAGGCTGAGCGCAAAGGTTACGCCGATGCCATGATGCTGGACTGGGAAGGCCGCGTGGCCGAGTGCACGGGCGCAAATATCTTCTTCATCAAAGACGGTAAGATTCACACCCCGATTGCCGATTGCTTCCTGGACGGAATTACCCGGCAGACGGTCATCGGCCTGGCCCGCAAGCGCGGCATTGAGGTGATTGAACGCCGGATCACGCCGGATGAGCTTGTCGGATTTTCGGAATGTTTCATCACCGGCTCGGCGGCAGAAGTGACCGCCGTTGCCGAAATCGCCGACTGGAATTTCAATCCAGGCGGCATCACGAGAACCCTGATGGACGACTATACCGCCGAAGTGAAGCCGAAAGCCGCGGCCGCCTGAGATTGATCCTCAGGCGTGACCCCGCGGCTCCTGCGGCCGCACCAGCGTGACAAATCGAACGCCGTTGACTGCGACGAACTGATCCATCCGTTCGTCCATAACACGGCGGCGACTTTGCGAAGCGTGGCGGAGCAGCAGCGTGCCGGAATTGTCGAAGGTGATCAGGCCCGTGTGGAAATAGTCGAGGTTTGGCCGCCGGCTCACGAATCCGACGATGTCGCCGCGTTCCAGCTTGTCCTTACTGGCGAGAAACGCGGCACTCGGGATGACCCGCATCGTAAAACGCCGTTTGCCGAGGCCGGGCTGGGAATCGACCGCTTTTTCAATGTCGACCGCGCCCTCCATGCCAACCCATCGGCAAGTCCTGTTGTCGACATTGTGCTGGCACCATTCGAAGAAATAATGATTGCGCTCACGCCACGCGACGACGCCGTTGTGGTAGCGGATATTGCGCAAGACCGTATCGAACTCGCTGCGATCCGATGCGATAGCGGCTGCGAGGACAATCTCGCAAAATGTCACACAATCGAAGGCGTCATCGCGAACAACGAATTTTTCCGACCGATTTGGCCCGCCAATCAGCGTATTTCCCTGGTACTGGATGCCTCGAAGCACAGCGGAGATAAAATCGATCCTCTGCGAAATTGTGCCCTTGCCGCGAGATTGGGCGATCAGACCTTCGATGCGGGGTTCGGCTGCGCCAACTAGTCTTGTGCCCACAGCCAGCGCAGCGCTACCGCCGAGCAGTAAAAGAACGCTCCGGCGGCAGACTGATGCGTCATGCAGCATTCAGTCCCTCACGACGACCAGCCGGTCGACACCGGATTCGGCACCCCACACTTCTCCGGGTCGGCCGAGCAACTGACGTACCGATGCGCCACGCTTGTCGCTCGGAAAGCTTTCGAATGTTTCGGTGGCGGGATCAAAACGGTGGATGGCATTGGCGGTGAAATCGGTAACCCACACCTTGTCATTGTTGTCGACATAAATTGCGTAGCAGCCGCCCTTGCTCTTCGGCAGGCTCCAGACCTTCCAGGCCTTGTTCATCGGATCATATCGACCGATTTCGCCGCTGTTCCAGAAACTCACCCACAAAAGGCCCTTGGAATCCGACCAGATCCGCCGTGGCCCGACCCCGGACCTGGGAGGCTGCACCATCAAAGCGTCGCCGCTCACGGTATCGATCTTGGCGATGTGATCGCCTGCAAGCGACGCGTACCAAACCTCTCCGCCCGGTGTCGTGGTGATCCCATAAGGGCCGAATCCCTTCGGCGCCTTCCATGCCTCAACCTTGCCGGTGGCGGGATCGACGCGGCCGTAAACGCCACTTTGACCGGTAAACCATAAAATTCCTTTGCGATCGAAAGTCGCGGTGTTGAGATTTGCACCGGGGAATTCTTTGGGCAGCGGGAACAAGTTCACCGTTTTGGTCTCGGGATCGAAGCGAGCAATTGCATTTTGGCCGCCTTCCGTGATCCACGCGGCACGATCCGGGCCAACGATCACGCCGTGCGGCGCCGCGCCGGGTCCCAGCGACACTTGACTGACCTTGCCAGTTTTTGGGTCGAGAATACCGATCGCGCCCTGGTGTTGCGCCGTGTACCACACCGTCCCGTCGGGCGCCGGCGCAACATCGTGCGGATGCGCGCCATGCGGCACATCAAAGTAGCTCACCTGGGTCGCCTGCGCGGGCCGGACACCCAGCGTCACGACCGCAATCGTCACCACTACCAGTGGAACCATGTTGCTCTCCGGCAGTCAGATCTGAGGTTACTCCGCCGCTTCATGTCCGCGAGGCGCCATCCATCGCTCAGCGGCGGCATCATCAGTCGCTTTGGCATCGATCCAGGTCTTGTTGCCAGCCTTCTCGACTTGTTTCCAGAACGGGGCGCGCGTTTTCAGATAGTCCATGAGGAATTCGGCTGCGGCAAATGCCTTGTCACGATGGGACGATGCAGTCACAACCAGGACTATGTCTTCGCCAGGTACGATGCGTCCGTATCGATGAATCACGGTGACGCCCAGCAATGGCCACCGCTGCCCTGCTTCGCTCACGTGACGCTCGATCTCAGCCTCTGCCATACCGGGATAGTGCTCGAGCGTCAGCGCCGCGATCGGTTGAGCATCCTCGAGAGCCCGGCAGATGCCGGTGAAGGTCACAACTGCCCCGATATCGGTACGACCGCGTGTCAGCGCCGCCGCTTCCGCCGCGGCGTCGAAAGGTTCGCGCTGCAACCGCACAGTTCTTTTCATGCCCGTAATTTAACCCGCCGGCGGGACTGACGCTATCCACCCGTCATTGGGGGAAAAAACGCGATTTCACCGGCATCCTTAATGGCCGCGTCAGTGCGTACGTGGCGACGATCGATGGCGGCACGGATCACATGGGGCGTTTCAAAGGCATAGGCATACTCTTCGCCGCGGGAGGCGAGCCATGCCATCAGTTCACCGACGGTGTGTATCCCAGGTGGAACTTCAATGACTTCTTCGGGTTTGCCGATACGCTCCCGCACCCAAGCGAAATAACGCAGCCTCATACTCATTCATCAACCATGTACTGCAAGCCGGCGCGCATGTAGTCCCAACCGGTATAAAGAGTGAGGATTGCGGACAGCCAAAGCAGCAGAATTCCGATCTCGGTGACCACCGGCGGCGCGCCATGGACTATTGCCGAAACGGCACGATCACCGGCCTCACCCGCAATCAAGAAACCGACGGCAACCATCTGCCCGGTCGTTTTCCATTTTGCGAGGCGGGTTACCGGCACGCCAACGCGTAGCTCGGCAAGATATTCCCGCAAGCCCGATACGAGGATTTCACGACACAGAATGACCACCGCGGCGAGCAGACTCCAGCCGCGGATGGTTTCTTCGGCCGCCAACATCAGCAGGCACGACGCCACCAGCAATTTGTCCGCGATCGGATCGAGCATTCGGCCAAGCGAGGATTGTTGGCCCCAAGTGCGCGCGAGATATCCGTCGAGAATGTCTGTGACACCCGCCGATATGAAGACCGCGAGCGCAACCCATCGCAGCCACAGCGGCCCCTCGAAAATGCTCTGCCAAAACATCAATGCGACGACCACCGGAACCGCGGCAATGCGCGCATAGGTAAGCAGGTTTGGCAGCGCCAGCGGCCGCGCCGGCAGCGTCCGGGAACTCATGGCATTCATGCCGAAAAGGAACACCCCCGCCGCGGTCAGGTCAACCGGGCATAGTGACCAAATCCCCGCTGATTGTGACAGGTTATTGAATTGGTGGCTTCGGGAGGCGACTTTTGCCCGACTCCATCACGAAAGTCTGATCAAGCGAATACCAGTCGCCCGTCACATCAGCTGCGGGAGCTGCGCCGTCGTGCCGCACGTAGTCGCCGACGAGGGCGCGAGTCACGCCGAATTGCACGTCCGTCTCGAGTTTCTCATCGTCATTGACGTAGACCTGCGAGATCAAAGTTTTGAAGCCTTCCTTAAAAATCAAAAAATGCAGATGAGCGGGACGATAATTGTGACGCCCTGTGGCGCGCACCAGATCGCCGACCGGACCGTCGATCGGGATGGGGTAGCCTGCGGGCTTCACGCTGCGGAAGCCGAAATGACCTACCGCATCGGTCATGAATTTGCCACGCAAATTCATTGGCGCCTGCTTGGGATCCTGTTGCTCATAAAATCCTTCCGGAGAGGAGTGCCACACATCGACCTCCGCGCCGGCAATCGGCTTTCCGCTCTGGTCCTTGACGTGGCAATTGACGAACAGCGCGGGGCCGGGAGTCGGCGAGCGCACGATCGAACCGCCGTTTTCGGTTCGGGGTGAGTTCATGCGCCAGAACGGTCCAAGCAAGTTGGCAGTGGTTTCGGTCTGTCCGTTGTTGCCGTTGTTGAGGAGACAGATCAGTGTGGAGAACCCGAGCGACCCCGACATGAGCACCACTTCATTGTGTTTGTCGTCGGTCTTCTGCCCCAGCCTGGCGACGTACTGCACTGCCTTCTCGAACTCCTCTTCTGTAAGGTGCACATCGCGCGCGAACGCATGCAGATGCACCACCAGCGATGTAAGAATTTCCCGCAGCCGCGGAGGCTGCGTACTCTTGAAGGCTTCCGTCACCACCTTGGTGACATCTTCCTGGCGCTGAATAATCATTACTGCTTCCCGTTCATTGAGCCGCTGTGTCGTGGAAAAACTCATATATCTTTCGCGCGGTCTCCGCATTAATTCCGGGGACCTGGGCCAGATCGGGCAGGCTCGCCCGCTCGATCGCTTTCACAGTGCCAAAATGACGCAGCAAGGCCCGTTTGCGGGTCGGGCCAATTCCGGGAATTTCCTGCAATCCTGCTTCGCGAATGTCTTTCTTGCGGCGCACGCGATGAGATCCCACGGCAAAGCGGTGGGCCTCGTCCCGCAGTCGCTCGATGAAATAGAGCAAGGGATCGCGCGGCGGCAACTTGAACGGGTCCCGGCCGGGCGCGAAAAAGGTCTCGCGGCCGGCATTCCGATCCGGGCCTTTCGCAATCGCCACCAATGGCACATCCGTGACGCCAAGTGCGCTCAGCGTTTCCTGCGCGGTCTTGAGTTGGCCTTGACCTCCGTCGATCAGCACCAGATCCGGCCAGGGTTGATCGTCGTCGTCACCTCTGACGATATCGAGCGTACCGCCCGCAACAGGGCGCGGGCTCTCCTCGAGCAGTCGCTTGAACCGACGCTGAAGTACTTCTCGCAGCATTCCGTAGTCGTCACCCGGCGCGAGATCCGATGAGCGGATGTTGAATTTGCGATACTGATTCTTGCGGAAGCCCTCCGGGCCGGCCACGATCATCGCGCCGACCGCGTTGGTGCCGCTGATATGGCTGTTGTCGTAAACCTCGATGCGGCGCGGGGTGCGCGGCAAAGAGAGCGTCTCCGTCAGCGCGCCGAGCAGCCTCTGCTGTGAGGATGTTTCGGCGAGCTTGCGGGCCAGCGCCTCGCGCGCGTTGGCCAGCACATGCTCGACCAATTCCTTGCGCTCGCCACGCGTTGGGACGCTGACTTCAACTTTGCGCCCGGACTTTGCTGTAAGCGCCTTTGCCAGCAAATCGCGTTCCTCAAAATCATGCGATACGAAAATGCAACGTGGGGGCGGCTTGTCGTCATAGAACTGCGCAAGGAATGCGCCCAGAACCTCGCTCGCGCCTATCGCACGGTCAGCTTTCGGAAAGTATGCGCGGTTGCCCCAGTTTTGCCCCGTGCGAAAGAAGAACACCTCGACGCATGAGAATCCACCGGCCTGATGCACAGCAAATACATCGGCCTCTTCGATGCTGCGGGGATTGATCCCCTGATGCGACTGAATTGCCGATAATGCCGCAAGCCGATCGCGATAAATCGCAGCTCGCTCGAAATCGAGAGCATTTGACGCTTTATCCATTTCCTCGGCCAGTTCCTTCTGCACCGACTGGCTCCGCCCGGAGAGAAACTCATTGGCCTCGGTCACCAGCTGGGTGTAGCCAGCAAAATCAATTTCTCCGGTACAAGGCGCCGAGCAGCGCTTGATCTGATGGAGCAGACACGGTCTCGTTCGGGCCTCGAAGTATGAATCCGAACAGGAGCGCAACAGGAATGCGCGTTCCAGCGCATTGATTGTTCGGTTGACCGACCCAGCCGAAGCGAATGGCCCATAGTAACGCCCGGGCCTCGTGCGAGCGCCGCGATGCTTCAGGATCTGCGGCGCCCAATGGTCGGAGGTGATCAGGATAAAGGGAAAAGACTTGTCGTCGCGTAACAGCACATTGAAGCGTGGCCGCAAACGCTTGATCAGGTTGGCTTCGAGCAGGAGCGCCTCGGTCTCGGTCTTGGTGGAAACAAACTCCAGCGTCGCGGTCGCCGCAATCATGCGCGAGATCCGGCTGTCGTGTCCGGTAGGCCTGGCATACGCCGTCACCCGCTTTTTGATGTTCTTGGCTTTTCCGACATAAAGCACGTCCTCTTGCGCATCGATCATGCGGTAAACGCCCGGAGCAGAGGGAGCCACCTTTGCGAACCGCAGGATCGCAGCACGCCCGGCTGCAAGCGTACCGGTGGGCCCGCTTTCAAGCTCGATTTCCGGCAGGGACGATTCCTCGTCTTCCTCGCGAAGTTCGCTTGCCGGATCGATGTCTTTGTTGATGCCGTTCATGGACACAAGATAGTGCGCGACTGACGTTTGCGCATGGTCTTATCCGACGGCAAATGCAAGACGAGCGCTATTCCACGACCTCATTGTCCGGCGTGCGCCAGGACAGATGCTGCCCGCCATCGACGGGAAGCGTGACCCCGGTGATAGTCTTCGCCTGCGCGAGATAGATGACGGCGGCCGCAATATCGTCCGGCGTGGGGCCCCGTTGAAGCGGCAGACTCTCAGCCTGCGCAGCAAACTGTATATCGGTCTGGCGCGCACTCGGCAGAGTCGGACCCGGCGCCACCGCGTTTACCCGAATCCGCGGCGCCAGCGCCTGGGCCAACGTGATCGTGGCTGTATGCAGCGCGGCCTTGCTCAAGGTGTAGGAGAAAAAGCGCGGAGTTGGCCTGAGAACACGCTGGTCAAGAATGTTCACGATCGAAGCATCAAGGCCGGCGGCCGCTTGCGCTGCAAAAGCTTGAGAAAGAAACAGCGGCGCGGCGAGGTTCACAGCGATGGCACGCTGGAAGCGAGCAGGCGAGAGCGTCTCGATGTCATCCGGCTCGAATTCGCCGGCATTGTTGACCAGGAGGGCCAAAGGTCCGAACGCCGCTGACGCTGGTATGATGCCGCGCACCGCCTCATGGTCGGCAAGGTCGGCCAGCACAATCCTTGCCCGCCCGCCGGCGCCGTTAATCGCCCCCGCCAACCTTTCGGCATCCTCGCGGGAATGGTGAGCATGCAGCACAACACCGTAGCCAGCCCGCGCGAGAGCGAGCGCGATAACGGCACCGATGCGCCGGCCTGCACCGGTGACAAGCGCAGTGCGAGGATTTTTTGCGACGTCGTCCGCCATTCCCAATGATCCGTGCGGGCCTCTTGTTGCCTACTTCGCTTCCGGCTTCACTGCGCCAGCCGCATGAGGCTTCGCTGCATAGTAAATGAGGCCTGACCTGGCATGGTAAACAAAAGCGAAGAAAAACACGTAAAAATAAGGGTTCTTTAGGGATGTCGGTTCCTCTCACCTGGCCGTTCACAAGCGCTTAACCTAAGACGGCCGATAAATTCCTCCACGAAAAAATTCAAGTTTCGCCAATGCATGGATGCATTTGTGCGCTTCTGCATCACGCGAACGAGCGGAGTAGAGTGGAGGACAAGATGAAAAAGAAGATGCTGGCGATCTCGGTGGCAGCTGTCGCAGCCGCGGGATCGGCCGCCGCCGCTGATCTCCCGCGTGGTCCCGCGCCTTATTACTACCCGCCTGCGTCAAGCATCTATAACTGGTCGGGTTTCTACGCCGGTCTCAATCTCGGCTACGAATGGGGCAAGGTCACAAGTAGCAGTTTCAACCCCGCTGGCATCGCCGGTGGTGGCCAGCTTGGGTACAACTGGCAGACTGGACAATTTGTGTTTGGCGCCGAAACAGACATCCAAGCCAGTGCAGCCGACGACACTTTCGCACCATGGAAATTTTCCAACCCCTGGTTTGGTACCCTGCGAGGTCGAGCAGGATACGCGATGAACAACATCCTGTTATTCGCCACCGCCGGTCTCGCCTACGGCAATCTCAAAGCCGAAGCCTTCGGCGTCGATGAAAACAAGACTCTTTTTGGTTGGACTGCGGGGCTTGGAATGGAAGTCGGCTTCACGCCAAATTGGTCGGCCAAGGTTGAGTACTTGTACATGGACCTCGGCAGCCGTTTCTATACGGTCACCGGCACCGACAATGGATTGCAGGCAAGTTACCTGCGCTTTGGCGTGAACTATCACTTCTGACTTGGCTGCGACGCGCTACAAAAAACCCCGGCGTCGTGTCCGGGGTTTTTGAGAATGCGCAGTGTCTTTGACTTCTCGCGCTGCCGATAGCGCTCGTCAGTTCGCAGCAGGACAGAAGCATCGCCGCTGCAGCCAAGCTACGCACTTCAAAGGAACCTTCGCACAGTGCTCTGTGCGATCCTTATCCGGTCACGACCAGATTTACGGCTTTTGGACCTTTGCCTTTTTTGTCCGGCTCGACATCGAAGCTGATCCGTTGTCCCTCATTCAATCCTTTTAGACCGGCTTGCTCGACCGCCGTGATATGAACGAACACGTCGCGCCCACCGTCGTCGGGTTTAATGAAGCCGTAGCCTCGTTCGCCGTTAAAGAATTTCACCACGCCCGTCTGCGCCATCGGGAAACTCCTTTTCCCCAACTGCTCCGCCGCCGGCCCCACGCACGGCGGCTCGGCCGGACATTCACAATCGGGGAAAGCGTCAGCCGAGAACGGCCTCAGTCACTCCGCCGGCCCCCACAGGAGGCGGAACGTCACTGCCAATGTTTGAACTACACACCAACTGCGGGGCTGTGGAAAGAGGTTACGGAGCCGCCGCGACCGGGAGGACTGCCCGCAAGCCAGTCGAGCCGAAAGCCACCCTTGCCTGTGCGGCCCAGAATGGTGCTCAAAGCCGGTAACAGGGCCGAAAGCTCGTTTTCCAGTGTCCACGGCGGATTGACTATGACCAATCCGGCGCCGTTGAGCCGATTTTGGTCACTCGGCGGCCCAACGAGAAGCTCGGCGCGGAGCGCCCTGATCTCCAGCCGGCGCACTTGCTTGGCAAAGGCGTCCGCCTCCCGCCGACCTTTTATCGGGTACCAGAGGATGTAAATGCCGGTTGCCCACTTACGGTGCGCGGCAGCTAACCCGCTGGCAAGACGCGAAAAATCATTGTCGACCTCGAATGACGGATCGACCAGCACCAGGCCGCGCCTCTCCTTTGGGGGCACGTAGGCATTCATAGCAGTCCAGCCATCGATACGCAGCGTCTTGATGCGTGCATCGCCCTGCAAATTGCGGCTCAACGACGACGATGCCTTGGGCTCAAGCTCGCAGGCGATCAACCGGTCCTGCGCACGCAGCCAGGCCCGCGCGAGCGCGGGCGACCCTGGATACACGCGCAGCCGATCCCTGTCGTTCAGCGCGCGGACCACCTCAAGGTAGGGCGAAAGCAGAGCTGCAGTTGCTTCCGGGATTTTGGCAGCCAAGAGCTTGCCGATGCCGTCCTGCCATTCGCCCCCGCGTAACGCCTTCTCGCCGGCGAGGTCGTACAGCCCCGACCCGGCATGCGTGTCGATCACGCGAAACGCCGCTGGCTTGTCGCGCAGATAGTGCAGAACGCGGCAAAGCACTGCATGCTTGAGAACGTCGGCAAAATTGCCGGCATGAAAGTCATGCTGATAGTTCACGAACAGTCCCCTCAGCTTCAAGGAAGCTCGTCAACCGCCGCGCACCGCTGGCATTCTGGCCTTGTCGACATGGCAGGCATTTCGCCGCACGTTCGTGCAATCGTGAAAAGAAAGATCTCTCCCGAGACAAATGCGCACCTCGGTGAGCCATTTTCGATCGCAGGAAATCGACAGGGCGGAGCGTGAGAGGCCGGGGTTGGCCCTGACAAACGAATCGGCCACCTCCGCGGGTGTCACTTCAATCGGTCTGCCGAGTTCGAGATACTCTGGCGGGATGTTAATCCGCTCGCGCGCCTTTCGCACATTTTCGAAATAAGCGCGGGCTGACAGACCCGAGCAAGTCCCATGCTGGTCCCACTCGTGAAACACCAGCCGGGGACTTGGCATCAGGTCGAGCATGCTTTCGACGATTAGGCGGTTGAGTCGTGGCGGCGGCACCATGCAGTAGGACGGGAAGCCCCGTTCATATTGCGGCCAGAGTCCATGCACCACGAACGAATAAGGGCGGCCACTGCATTGACGATCCGGCATTCGATCGGGAGTGCGGTCCTGTCTGGCTTCGCAGTAAGATGGCGACCACGACAGTGCGAGCACATAATAATCGAATTGGCCCGGCACACCTTGCCGACGCTCCTGTGCCAGCGCAGTCGCAAAGATCAGCGTGAAGCTGAGCGCCGCCAGGACGCAGTGCTTCAGCCGGAACCAACGACGAGTCATCGACGCGTCGGTCCAACGACTGAGAACAAATCGGAAATTGATTTCGCTCAACGGTTCCGTCAGAAACGCACCGAACTTTGAGAACAGCCTAAGAACAAAGCGGGCCAAAACGTGATCGTTGGCGCTTACTCGTTTAGGGACGCGCCATCTTGCACGCCGGATTATAGGCCCAGTTGCGGTCGAGTCCGACCACGCACCACTCAACGCCCCAGAACATGCCGATGATGTTGGTGTCCTCGCCGATCGAATAATTCACTGTGTGGTTGCGTCCATCGCTCACCGTCGCAACCGCAGTACAGAAGCGACGCGGGATCGTCTCTGGTGCCCAGGGTCGGTACGCGATTTCCCGCACGCGGTCGAACCCAAGAATCTGCAGGTCCGAGTTCCAGAACCGGCCTTCTTTCTGGGCAAAGCGTTGAGCGATCGTACCCAAAGCGGCCTCACATGGCGGCAACACACCGTCATACCGCGGGCCGATCAGATAGATACTTTTTTCCAGCCATCCCGCCGCGCTAGCTGGCGCGACCGCGCCCAGCGCAACGAAAGCACAAACCGCAAGCGACCCAAGCCAACGAGATCCACTAGTCATGAGAAGCTCCCCAAGCCACGCGCCAGCCTAGCACAGCTCTAGCCTCGCTTGCTTGTATCATAATTTTCTGCCGTCCGCGCCATAGGTGGCCGGCAAAGGACTGTTATCCCATCGGCTTTTTCCAATCGCCCAATGCCGCCTGGACCAGAGCGAGTGCCGCAACCGCCGCGGTATCCGCGCGCAGGATGCGGGGGCCCAAGGCAATCGGTACCACCTTTGGACGATTGAGCAGGGCTGACCGTTCCTCATCGGAGAAACCTCCCTCCGGGCCGATCAAAACGGCAAGTGGGGTTCCCGGAGCGGCGCGCATGGCTTGTAAAACCGCGATCGGATCCTTCACCTCTGCGGTTTCATCGCAGAAAATGAACAGGCGATCGCCTTTGGGGACGATCCGATCAAACGATAGCGGATCTGCGACCCGCGGGACTGACAGAACGCCGCACTGCTCTGCAGCCTCGATGACGTTCGCGCGCATGCGGTCGAGATTAATCCGTGTGACCTGGGTGTGCCGGGTGATAATCGGCTGCAGGAGGGACGCCCCCATCTCCACGGCCTTTTGCACCATGTAGTCGAGGCGCGCGTGCTTCAGTGGCGCGAACAGGAAATGCAGGTCCTCCGGGTGAGGCTGCGCACGAAGCCGTGTTCGGATCGTCGCGAGCATAGTCCGCTTTCCGGGCGAGGTGAGGCTCGCCCGCCATTCGCCATCACGGCCATTGAAAAGGAGCAACCCGTCATCTGGTCCCAGCCGCAATACGTTCTTGAGATAGTTTGTCTGGTTCCGGTCGAGTTCGACCTCGCCGCCTTGGCTGAGCGGTGTTTCAACAAAAAGACGAGGGGTACGAAAATCGTAACGCGGCATGGGTCAAATTGTACCAGGCCTCAGCCGGCATCCGTTTACGCCTTGGGGGAAGCCTTCGCGAGGCCCCTCGCCAAACATCCCCAACTGCCGCCTTCCCGACGCATTCGGGTTGTTATTAGCCCCTTCCAGAGCGGTATAATGGCAATTGCCAGGAGGGGTCGGTTTCATGAGATTGCGACAAGCAATATTGAGCCTCTGCATGGTGCCACTTGTCGCCACGGCAGCGAGGGCGCAGGCGCAAGCGCAGCCGCCGTCGCCCCAGGAGATGCCGCCCTGCGTGCAGGAGTTTTTCAGGCTGCGCGAGGACGCTGAAAAGAAAGCCGTAGCAATCAAAGCAGCGAACGAGCGCAAGGCATCGCCAAAGGAGGCATGCCAGTTGTTCGGCGCCCTCGCGGCCGCGCAGTCCAAGATGCTCAAATTTGCCAACGAAAACAGCGCCTGGTGCGGCATTCCTCCGCAGGTCGCCGAGCAGCTCAAGCTTGCCGAGGCGAAGGTATCCGAGATCCGCACCAAAGTATGTCAGGCGGCGGCAGCGCCTGCCCGACCGCAGGGGCCCAGCCTGAGCGATGCACTCACCAGTCCCATCCCGGATTCCAATAACACAAAGACAGGGCGCGGTACCTTCGACACCCTGACCGGCAACCCGCTCGGCAACCGATGAGCGACAGCGCCGGACGCGTCTCCGATGCGACCGGAAACTGGGTCGACGTTCTCGCGCCGCCGGTCAGCCGTCCTTACTTGCGACTCGCTCGTCTCGACCGGCCGATCGGTTCCTGGCTGCTGCTCATGCCGTGCTGGTGGTCAGTTGGTCTTGCCGGGATGCACGAGGGCCGACTTCCGAACCATTGGCATATTGTCCTGTTCTTTATCGGCGCATTTGCAATGCGCGGCGCAGGCTGCACCTGGAACGATTTGGTCGACCGCAATCTTGATGGCCTGGTCGAGCGCACTCGCTCCCGGCCAATCCCCTCGAAGCAGGTTACGATCGCGCAGGCGACAGTCTTTATGATTGCGCAAGCGCTGGTCGGTCTGTTGGTGCTGATCCAGTTCAATCGCTTTACGGTGATCACCGGCATCGCCTCGCTGCTGGTGGTTTCCGTCTATCCGTTCATGAAGCGCATCACGTATTGGCCGCAAATTTTTCTCGGCCTCGCCTTCTCGTGGGGCGCGCTGATGGGCTGGCCCGCCGAGTTCGGGCGTCTCGATTGGCCGGCGCTCGTGCTCTACGCGGGATCGATCTGCTGGGTAATCGGATATGACACCATCTACGCCCACCAGGATCGCGAGGACGATCTGTTGATCGGAATCAAATCGACTGCGCTATTGTTCGGCGAGCGCACGCCATCGATGCTTGCGGGATTTTACGCAGCCGCGGTGGTCCTGATCGCGGTTGCCGGCTTCATGGCCGGGGGCGGAATTGTCTTCGCGCTTGGCATCATCGCCTTCGCCGCGCATCTGGCTTGGCAAGTGATGCGGCTCGATATTGATGATCCGGCACACTGCCTGATGTTGTTCAAATCCAATCGCGATGTGGGGCTGATCTTGTTCGCCGCGATGCTGATCGATGCAGCAATTTAGCGGGGTACCAGCGAGCTCGTAATGTCATTGCGGCGCAAATCGCGCGCCGGAGCCCGCCGAGTCTGCAAGTTGATCAGGACGTCGTCGAGATACCCATCTTCGCCCGGCATTGCGGCGGGCGCGCGGTTTGTCTTTGTGTTCGAGCGCGCCAAGCCGCTGTATGCAGGACCACGCTGACGGCTCGCATACATCGCGCGCGCTTTTGCCGCCGCCACTTCGCCGGATATGGCTTCTGGCCGGCAGGGGCGATCCCCGTTAGGACGGCGCATCAAGTCGACGTGAAAATGATTGTAATGCGCGGCGTTATAACCGGGCGCCAGGACTGTATTGAAATAATCGCACGCGGCGAGATGCACGTCGCGCAGGAATCCCTGCTCTTCCGGCGCACCGTGCCAGCCTTCCTGCACGGTGACCCGGCGGCCGTCGGCAAATGTGAACGCCGCAATGTCCAGTGCATTACCGAAGGCATGTTCGGAAATTCCGTGTCCTCCGGAACCGACCATGCCGCGGCACGAGTAGGCCGATATTTGCTTGATCTCAGTCACCGGCGTGCCGAACCAGCGCATCGCGGCCGGCTGCACGCTATCATTCACCCAACGATCAAGGGCGGAGACGATTGGACAGGCAAGAGTCGCCGGCGGCGTCAGGGTCGCGGGAGTGATTGGACCGACGATCTGACGCCGGACAGGTCCGAGCGCCGGCAACGCACGCGGCGGCGTTTGATAGACCGGAGCTTCATAAGGGCGTTGCGTTGTCGGCGGCTCGTAAACACGCTGCGGGGCCTGATAGCGCGGCGGCTCGTAAGCACGCTGCGGCGCCTGATAGCGTGGCGCCTCGTAAGCGCGCTGTGGCGCCTGATAAACCGGAGCGCCGCGGGAACGTTGAGGCAGGACGGCGTCATCTGGAATGTCATCAGGCACCGGCGCTGCGTTGACACCAGACCCGACGCCGGGCGCTGTGAGCGATATCGGTGTTTCGTTTGGTGCGACGGAGGTTGACCGTACGGCCGGCGGAGGACCAGGCACCCATCGCATTCGCGGCGTCGACGCACCCGGCATCGGCGCGGCTTGCACGGAAGGCACCGGCGCCGGCGGCACATATTGAGGTTCATTGATCGGCCAACGCGGCATCTGCGCGGAGCCGTTCGGAATTGCTGCGGGGGGACGCAAATCATCGGCATAACCGATGGCAGAGTTGCTGTCACCCAAGGCCGTGACCTTGAGGGGAAACTCGGCGCCGCACATGCCGGGGCCTTCGATCGGGTCGATGCGCACAACATCGGCGCCAATTTTGACGGTACCCGATTTCATGCAGGCTACTTCGGCATCGTGGCGCCATGGCGCGCGCTCGCCGGACATAAAGCCGCGCGCGCAGCCGGCAAGCGCCAGCAGCACGCCTGCGCCCGCGAGACAGAAGGCCACGCCGCTTTTCATGCTCGCAAAAATGCGAGCAGTTCCTTTAACGAGGCTTCAACGCTCCACGCTGGCGATTTCGTTAAGGATAAGAAATCGTTGCCAATCGAACCGACACCTTTGTAGCGGCGACCGTTTGGGTTCAGGCCCATATATCCGCCGCGCCATCGAAGCAATTGTCCACCGGATTGATCGAGCAGCGTAGTCTTTATTGCGCAGGCTTGATGCCCAGCGTTTCACCGATCCGTCTGACCGTCTGCAGCTGATCCTCCAGTGCCGCCGCAAACTCGGCAGACGTTCCCGGATTGACAACCTGGCCGGTGGCGCTGAGTTTCGATTCAACCTCCGGGTCGCTGACGAGTTCGCGCACATCGGCTGCGATGCGTTCGCGAACCGGCTGGCTGACTTCGCGCGGCCCGAGCAAACCGACCAGCCCGTCGAATTCAAGCGACTTGAAACCCGCCTCCGCCGCGGTGGGGATGTCGTCCAGGGCCTTGGCATGTTGGCGATTGGTCAAGGCGATCACCTTGACCTTACCGGCCTGCACGCGCGGCCGCATGATTGCGTAGGCTCCAACGAAGGCGTGGATACGTCCCTCGGCAAGATCGTTGATGGCTTGAACGGTGTCCTTGTAAGGCACCTTGGCCATGTCGAGTTTCTCGGTCTTCAGAAAGGCGGCGAACAGCAAATCGTTCGCCCCGGTAACCGAGGCATAGTTCAACTTGCCGGGCTCGGAACTAATCCTGGCGGCCAGTTCCTTCACGCTGCCGACCTTGAGATCGGTCGGAACGCCAAGCGCAATCAAAGTATTCGTCACGCGCGCGATCGGCGTAAGTTCTTTCGGATCGTAGGGCAGCTTCTCATGCAGCAGCGTGTGAGCGGTGAACGTCGAGGCCGGCGCAAACAGCAGCATGTGATCGTCATGCGCGCCCAGAACCGCGGTGATGGCGACGAAAGCATCGCCGCCGGGACGATTCTCGACCACGACGGGCTGCCCCCATTTCGCCGCAAGCTTGTCGGCCAGCAGGCGAGCCGTGATGTCGACCCCCGAACCAGGACCCAGCGGAATGATGAATCGCACCGTGCGCTGCGGCCATGACTGTGATGTTTGCGCTTGCGCAATTGGAACGGCGAAGAACGCGATAGCGAGAAAAAGATGGAGCAAAAATTGACACAGGCGCTGCATGATCACTCCCGGCAAAACAGACATTGTGTGCAGGCGGGATCACGTCATAACGCACCGAATTGCGCAATAACGGAATAAAATCATTCCGAAGCAGATGCGGGCGCGACGGCAATTATCCGGTCGCCTGAGTCCCCCCGGTTCCGGAAAGCACCGGTATTTGCCGTAAAATTGCCATCAAAAAACTCGACGCGGCGGCATTTGTGCAGTGCCAAAAATCTGCATGTGGAATTTGTTTGCATCGCGCTATCAATCGGTTGTTGCGGCTATGAATTCGCGGCGGGGGGTCATGCACAAATTGCGAGGTTCGCCTGCAACTACCTCCGGCCGTTGTTTGTTTTTGTGCTAGCCTTTGTCCTCTAACAAGGGAGGCACATGCCGTGGACCTTACCTTGAGGCTCGATCTGCTGGCAGTATGCGCCGTGTTTGCTTTTGTAGGCGCAATTTTGCTGGGCGCATTCTGAGTTCAGGAGGCCGACGACAACTCCAAAACAAAAAATACCGGATTTGATCCGGCAAATTGTTACAGCACCGGAGAGCAGCGCTCTCCGGTGCTTGCTTTTTGGTGACAAAGCTTAGGCTGCGGCGATGCTCGGCGAAGCGTGCGTCTCATAGTTGAGGATCGGCGCCAGCCAGCGCTCGCATTCGCTGATCGGCCAGTCTTTCCGCTTCGCGTAGTCTTCAACCTGATCGCGTTCGATCTTGCCGACGCCGAAATATGCACTCTGCGGATGACTGAAGTAGAGGCCGCAGACCGCCGCGCCCGGCCACATCGCGAAGCTCTCCGTCAGCTGTACACCGATACGCTCGCTGTCGAGCAGCTTGAACAACGTGCCTTTCTCGGTGTGATCGGGCTGCGCCGGATAGCCGGGCGCGGGACGGATGCCGCGATATTTCTCCGCGATTAACTGCTCATTGCTGAGGTTCTCGTCGGCGGCATAGACCCAGAACTCCCGCCGCACGCGCTGGTGCAGACGTTCGGCAAACGCTTCCGCCAGACGGTCGGCCAGTGCCTTCACCATGATCGCCGAGTAATCGTCATTGGCGCGCTTGAACCGTTCGGCAACTTCGTCTTCGCCGATGCCGGCGGTGACGGTGAAGCCGCCGATGTAGTCCTCGAGACCGCTGCTCCGTGGCGCGATGAAATCGCTGAGCGCGCTATTTGGCCGGCCCTCGCGCTTGGACAACTGCTGCCGCAGCGAATGCAAAACCGCGGCCGGCTTGTTGCGCGCGTCGTCAGCATAAAGGCAGATATCGTCGCCTTCCGTATTCGCGCGCCAGAAACCGAACACTGCGTTTGCTCTGAACCAATGCTCGGCCACGATCTTTTCCAGCATGGCGCGCGCATCGTCATAGAGTGAGCGCGCGGCGGCACCGAATTTCTCGTCCTCGAGAATGCCTGGAAATTTCCCCGACAGCTCCCAGGTCGCAAAGAATGGCGTCCAGTCGATGTAATCGATCAGTTCCTTGATCGAATAGTCGCTCAACACTTTTGTCCCTAAAAAGCTCGGCCTCGGCGGCTGGTAGGCGCCGGACCAGTCGAGCTTCAGCGCATTGGCACGAGCGGCCGCAAGCGGCAGGCGGGTTTTATCCTCCTGAGCGCGCGCGTGCGCAGCTGCAATGCGGGCGTACTCGCCGCGCAACTCCGCGACATAGCCGGCACGCATGTTGACGGACATCAGCGTCTGCGCCACGCCGACTGCGCGGCTCGCGTCGGTGACATAGACGGCCTGGCCGCGCCGGTAATTCGGATGGATCTTCACTGCCGTATGGACCCGGCTCGTCGTGGCTCCACCGATCATCAGCGGCAGTTCAAAGCCCTGGCGTTCCATCTCCGCCGCGACATGGCACATTTCATCGAGCGAAGGAGTGATAAGACCGGACAGACCGATGATATCCGCCCGCTCGGCGCGGGCCGTGTCCAGGATTTTGGCTGCGGGCACCATGACGCCGAGATCGATCACGTCGTAATTGTTGCACTGGAGGACGACGCCGACGATGTTCTTTCCGATATCGTGCACGTCGCCTTTCACGGTCGCCATGACGATCTTGCCGTTGGAGCCGCCATGCTGGCGCCCGTCTTTTTCCTGCTCCATGAAGGGCATCAGGTAAGCCACGGCCTGTTTCATCACGCGCGCGGATTTCACGACCTGAGGCAGGAACATTTTGCCGGAACCGAACAGATCGCCGACGATGTTCATGCCGTCCATCAACGGACCCTCGATCACCTCGAGCGGCCGCTTGGCTTGCTTGCGGGCTTCTTCGACGTCGGCCTCGACAAATTCCGTAATGCCATGCACCAACGCATGTGCGAGCCGCTTTTCCACCGGGTGCTCCCGCCACGCGAGATCGACCTCCCTTGCCTCTTGTCCCATGCCCTGGAATTTCTTGGCCAGGTCCAGGAGTCGCTCGGCTGCATCGGATCGGCGGTTCAGGACCACATCTTCGCAGGCTTCGCGCAGCTCGGCATCCAGGTCGTCATAAACCGCGATCTGCCCGGCATTCACGATGCCCATGTCCATGCCGGCTTTGATGCCGTGGTAGAGAAAGACCGAGTGCATGGCCTGACGCACCCGTTCGTTTCCACGGAAGGAGAACGACAGGTTCGAAACGCCGCCTGAGACATGGACGTGCGGCAGGTTCTTTCGAATCCAGCCCGCAGCCTCGATAAAAGCGGCGCCGTAGCTGTTGTGCTCGTCCATGCCGGTCGCGACGGCAAAGATGTTGGGGTCGAAGATAACGTCCTCGGGTGGAAATCCGACCTGGTTGACCAGGATGTCGTATGCGCGCTTGCAGATCGTCGTTTTTCGTTCGAGCGTATCGGCCTGGCCTTTTTCATCGAACGCCATCACGACCACCGCCGCGCCATAGCGGCGCACGGTACGGGCGTGATCGATGAAGGCCGCCTCACCTTCCTTCAACGAGATTGAATTGACCACCGATTTCCCTTGCAGGCACTTCAGGCCGGCTTCGATCACGGAAAACTTCGATGAGTCCACCATGACCGGCACACGAGCGATGTCGGGCTCGGCGGCAATCAGATTCAGAAAGGTCGTCATGGCCTGCTCGGAATCGAGCAAGCCTTCGTCCATATTGACGTCGATGACCTGGGCGCCGTTCTCGACCTGCTCGCGCGCGATCGACAATGCGGTCGGATAATCGTCGGCCGTGATCAACTTGCGGAACTTCGCGGAGCCGGTGACGTTGGTCCGCTCACCGACGTTGACGAAAGGGATTTCAGGCGTAAGCGTGAACGACTCCAGGCCCGACAGGCGCAAATGGCGCGGCACGTCGGGAATCGTGCGGGGCGCTTTGCCGGCGACGGCTTGCGCGATCGCTCTGATGTGCTCCGGCGTCGTGCCGCAGCAGCCGCCGACGACGTTGACCAGCCCGGCCTCGGCGAATTCGCCCAGGAGCTCGGCCATGTAGGCAGGGCTCTCGTCGTAGTAGCCGAATTCGTTCGGCAAGCCGGCATTCGGATAAGCGCATACAAATGTGTCGGCCACCCGCGCCAATTCGGCGATGTGCGCGCGCATCTCGCGCGCGCCGAGAGCGCAGTTGAGGCCGATCGTCAGCGGCCTCGCATGCCCCACGGAATTCCAGAACGCGGCCGGCGTCTGGCCCGACAGCAGGCGTCCCGAACGATCGGTGATCGTACCCGAGATCATGATCGGAAGGTCGACGGCACGTTGATCGCAGATCTCCGAAATCGCAAAGATCGCCGCCTTGGCATTGAGCGTGTCGAATATCGTCTCGATCAGCAGAAGATCGGCGCCACCATCGATCAACCCACGCACCTGCTCACCATAGGCGATGCGCAGCTGATCGAAAGTGATGGCACGGAATCCCGGATTGGAAACGTCGGGCGAAATCGACGCCGTTCGGTTTGTCGGGCCGATCGCGCCGGCCACAAAGCGCCGGCGGCCGTCTTCGGTTTCGGCCTGCGCCGCGGCCTCCCGCGCAAGCGTTGCGCCCGCCTGATTGAGCTCGTAAGCGATGCCTTCCATGCCGTAATCGGCCTGGGCAATCGCAGTTGAGGAGAATGTATTGGTCGAGACAATATCCGCGCCCGCGCGGAAGTACGCCAGGTGAATATCGCGCACCGCATCGGGCCGGCTGAGGTTGAGCAGGTCGTTGTTGCCGCGCACCTCGCGGTTCCAGGCGTCGAAGCGCGCGCCGCGATACCCTTCCTCGTTGAGCTTGAGCGCCTGGATCATCGTCCCCATGGCGCCGTCGAGCACCAGGATGCGCTGTTTCAGGAGGGAGAGGAATTGGGATCGTACGCTCGTGTTGGACATGGTGACTCGCATCATCCGTTGGCGCTTCGCTCGGACATCCTCTCTCCTTGCGAGAGGGAAGGCGTTACGGGCCGCAGGCCCAGCAGATGACAGATCGCGAAGACAAGATCGGCGCGATTCATCGTGTAGAAATGGAACGTGGTGACGCCGCGGTCGAGCAGATCGAATACCTGCTCGGCTGCGACGGCGGCTGCTATCAGCTTGCGCGTGGCGCTGTCATTCTCGAGGCCCTGAAAGCGGTCGGCGATCCAGGCCGGCACTGAAGTACCGCAGCGCTTCGCGAAGTTGGTTGCCGCCTTGAAATTCTGAACGGGCAATATTCCTGGCACGATCGGAATTTCCACGCCTCGCGCGCGTACACGGTCGAGATAGCGGAAATAGAGATCGTTATCGAAGAAGAACTGGGTCATTGCGCGACTGGCGCCGGCATCGACCTTCGCCTTGAGCATGTCGATATCGGCTTCGACCGTCGGACTGTCGGGATGCTTTTCAGGATAGGCCGAGACCGAAACCTCGAAATCGGGGGCGATTCGCTTGATGCCGGCGACAAGATCGGCGGCATTGCTGTAGCCGCGCGGGTGTGGCGAATATTTCGTGCCGGCCCCGCCCACCGGATCGCCGCGCAACGCCACGATATGGCGCACGCCCGCGCCGCGATAGGTGCGCACGATGGCATCGATCTCGTCGCGCGTTGCGGCCACGCAGGTGAGGTGCGCAGCCGGAACTAACGCCGTTTCGGCCAGAATGCGTTTAACCGTTGCGTGCGTTCGCTCGCGCGTGCTCCCGCCGGCGCCATAGGTGACCGACACAAAGTCGGGCGCAAGCGGCGCCAGCCGTTCAATCGATTCCCAGAGAATCTTGTCCATCTCCTCGCTGTTGGGCGGGAAGAATTCGAACGTCACGCCAATCCGGCGGCGGTCAGCGCGTGCGAAGCGGCTCAGGCGAACAGGACTGTTCATCACGCTACCTCCCGACGATGCGGCGCGGCGATAAGCGCGCGCGTGTCGCGTGCGAGCCAGAGGGAGACCGCGATCTTGCCGTCCGACCCGGGCTCTGGCGCCAGCGACTTGTGCAGCACGGGCTCAAGGCCGGACGATGTCATCCATTGCGACACTGTCTCGCGCGCAAATCCCAGCCGACGATGTGCGAACTGCTCGCGCAGGAATTCCTGCTCGTGCGGAGCGAAGTCGACCACCAGCAGCCGGCCGCCCGGGCGCAGCACTCGCGTCGCTTCGTGAATCGCTCGCGCGCCGTCGTCGAGGAAGTGCAGCACCTGGTGCAGGATGACGACATCGAAAGAATCGTTAGCGAGCGGCAGATCGTATATGTCGCCCTGCCGCACGCTGCAGTTCTTCAGGCCCGCGCGTTCCAGCCGGTCGCGCGCCAGCTGCAGCATGTCGAGCGACAGATCGAGTCCAAGCCCACGCTCGATCTCAGGACCGAACAATTCAAGCATTCGTCCGGTACCAGTGCCAAGATCAAGCAGCGAGCGAAACGGCTTGTCGTCGAGCGCTGCGCGGATCGCGCCCTCTACGGCATCATCGGCCACGTGCAGCTTGCGGATGCGGTCCCATTGCGCCGCGTGCGCGCGAAAATAGGCTTGCGCCGCGGCGGCGCGCGCAGCCCGCACGGAGGCGAGCCGCGCGCGGTCGCGGGCGATGGTTTGGTCGGCAGGGTTAAGATGATCGATGAGCGCGCGCGCCACCGTCGCGCCATTGCCGTGCTCCGCCAGCCGGAAGAAGGCCCATGTGCCCTCGCGGAAGCGCTCGACCAGACCGGCTTCAGCCAGCAGCTTCAGATGGCGGGAAATGCGCGGCTGCGATTGGCGCAGGATGTCGGTCAGGTCCGAGACGGTCAGCTCGGCCTCGGCGACCAGCGCAAGGATCCGCAGGCGCGTTTCTTCTCCCGCGGCCTTGAGGGCGGAATTGAGTGCGTCAAAGCCAAGCCTGCTGCCGGAGCTCATGGACCACCATGTAAGTCCATATGGGCAAGTTCCCATTATATAAAGATATCTTTATACGTTTAAGCCTGTTCCCGCAAGCCCTGCGTTGCTGGGCTATGGACCGTCTTGCGATGTCATTGCCGCGCTTGGCCCAGCAATCCATCATGATTTTCGAGAGGGCGAGGTCTCGATGACCACCAAAGATTTTGGCATCCGCGAGGGCGAGAAGGCAGTCGAACTTCCGGCCCGCACCGACGCCGGTCTTTATTTCATCGGCCGCATTCATACGCCGTGGAAGGAGCGCAAGGATTGTCCGAAAAATGCGCGCGAATCCGAGGCGGTTTGCATTGTCGATGTCGATCCGCGCTGGCAGGAAGCCCTGAAGGACATTGAGACCTGCAGCCACATTGTCCTGCTGTACTGGATGGACAGATCGCCACGGAATCTCGTGTTGCAGATGCCCGCGCACCAAGGCGTCCAGCGCGGCACATTCGCGCTGCGCTCCCCTGCCCGGCCAAATCCTGTGGCGATGAGCGTCGTCAAGCTGCTGCGCGTCGATCGTAACCGGCTTTCCGTCGTCGGACTGGATTGCCTGGACGGCACGCGACTTATCGACATCAAGCCTTATTTCGCGTCCACCGACAGCGTCCCGGAAGCCGTCGTTGGCTGGCACGGGGTCAAGAATGAATAGGGAGTCCTCAGTCTCTCCCGGTCATGGCCGGGCATAGCCGTCTGACAGACGGCGTGCTTTCGCCCGCATATGTCCCGGCCATCCACGTCTTTGACTTGGCAGGGGTTGCAAACCGTGCCCGGCACCCAGCCTTCGCTCACTTCGTGAGCTTCGGCGGGTTTCGTTCCGCCGAAGCGCGAAGGCGGATAAAGCCGGGCATGACGGAAGGCAGCTGGAAGGAGCTAAATCCGATTTGCGCCAAATCGTTCCTGGCAGCTCGAAACAAAAGCCGGATCACCTCGCGGAACCAATCGAGCCCCTCGGCCATTTTCACGATCGAGACGGGAGGGAGGGAAACGCCGAGGGGTGTCATGTCCAAGCCAGTCAGGATTGCCGCGCTGATCGGCGCCGTCGCGCTCTCATGCGGTACCGCAAGCGCCGAGTCTCTCTTCGCCTTTCTCGCTCCTTCTTCTCCGACCCAAATCGCTCCGCAAGCCGTCGCGCCGGCACCCGCCGACGAGCGCGATGATGCGCAGCTCGATCCGCGCCTGAAAAGGCAAATCGTCAGCTATCCCAGCAAGGAAGCGCCCGGCACCGTCATCATCGATACTCCGCACACCTTGCTTTATTATGTTCTCGGCAACGGCAAGGCTATCCGCTACGGCATCGGTGTCGGTCGCGAAGGCTTCACCTGGTCCGGCGTGAAATCGATCGAGCGCAAGGCCGAGTGGCCTGACTGGTATCCGCCGCCCGAGATGGTTGCGCGGCAACCTTATCTGCCGCGCATGACGTCCGGCGGCCCTGGCAATCCGCTCGGCGCGCGCGCAATGTACATTGCCGGCACGCAATATCGCATCCATGGCACCAACGCGCCGTCTACGATCGGCCGACATGTATCGAGCGGCTGCATTCGTCTCGCGAATGAAGACGTGATCGATCTGTACGATCGCGTGCAGATCGGAGCGAAAGTGATCGTGCTGCCGCAAACCGCCGTCGCAAGATCGCAACAGGCGTTGCTGTCCAATGCCTATGCTCCGCAGCCGCAAGGCCCTGCGCAGGCGACGTGGAGCCGCATCCGGCCCTCCGGCCACTATTAGTATCTTCGCAAAACTCACCCAAATGGCCTGGCCTCGTGCCGGGCCATTTTTGCGCGCTTGTGTGTTGCCGGGGACGGTGGCTAAACCCATTGACCCGTTCATTCCCGCGTAAGCGGGAATCCAGCCTGGGTCCGCTTTCGCGGGGACGAACGGTGGATAGGAGAAATCACGTGCGTATTGCAGCCATGGCTGCCGGAGCGGTCGGCGGTTATTTCGGCGCGCGGATGGCAGCGGCGGGGCACGATGTGTTTTTCATCGCCCGCGGCGCCCATGGCGATGCGATCGCGAAGAACGGATTGAAAATCGAAAGCGCGCTGGGCGACCTGCATCTGTCGAAGCCAAATGTCACCGACGACCCGGCAAAAGTCGGGCCAGTCGATATCGTGCTGTTCGCAGTCAAGCTGTGGGACACCGAGAAGGCGGCCGAACAGGCACGACCGCTGGTTGGCGAGACGACGCGCGTCATTACTTTGCAGAACGGCATCGACAGCGTGGAGCGCATCGCTCCCATTCTAGGCACCGAGCAGACTGTGGGCGGAGCCGCCTATATCGCGACCGTGATCGCCGCTCCCGGTGTCATCAAGCAGACCAGCCACTTTGCGATGATGCGTTTCGGCCGCGCCGACAAGAAACCCGACGCCACCCTGAAGGCTTTTGTCGATGCCGGGAAAGCCGCCAAGATCGATCTCGACATTGCTCCCGATATCCAGCGCGAGCTGTGGCAGAAGTTCATTTTTCTCACGGCCATGTCCGGCTCGACGGCAAGCCTGCGCTCGCCCATCGGCCCGATCCGGGACGACCCCGAACTGCGCGCATTTGTTCGCGCGCTCATGGATGAGGCTTTCGCCGTCGGCAAAGCAAAAGGCGTTTCGCTCGATGCCGCCTATCTTGAGGAGCGCATGAATTTCCTTGCCGGCAAAATCGAACCCGGCATGAAGGCGTCGATGGCGCACGATCTCGAGCGCGGCAACAGGCTCGAGCTCGACTGGCTGTCCGGCAAGGTCCGCGCGCTCGGCCGCGAGCTGGGCATTCCGACCCCGGCGAGCGACATCGTTTACACCGTCCTCAAGCTGCACCGGATGGGCTCGCGCTGACGGCTACAAACAAGCCCCGACGCAGGGCCGGTCGATTCCGCTGCCAACGTCGGCTTGAGTCTATTGGTTCGATGCCCGCAATCGACCCGGTGATGGCAGCATCGCGGCAATGACAATGGCGCCGCCGGCCGAAAGAACCGCGGCAACGATCAGTCCCACCTTGTAGCCGAACGCGTAGGAGGCAACATCCGCAGCGACCGCAATGCCGACAAGTTGCGCGATGCGGCTGACGGCGTTGTTTACGCCGGACGCCAGCCCCTGATCGGCATCCGCCACGCTCGACATTACCGAAGCCGTGAGCGGCGCCACCAGCACGGCGAGAGAGAGCCCAAGCAGCGCCATCGGGCCTACCACGCCGATCGCCAGCGATGCGGTTTCACCCAGGGCCAGCAAGACCAGTGCGAGCGCTGTACCGAGCGGCCCTGCGATCAACATCGCGCGGGCTCCGATCTTGTCCGCCATCGCGCCGAAGGGCTGTGACAGAAACCCGACGCCAAGCGTGAAGGGTAGAAAAACGAGGCCCGCTTCCGTTGGCGACAGGCGGCGTTGATCGATCAGTTCGAAGGACAAGAGGAAGAACATGATCCCGAGCGCCGCGTAGACCAGCAGCGTTGCAACGTTAAGTGCGACAAAGGCACGGTTGCGCGCAAGCCACGGAGGCGTCATCGGATGCGCGCTCGCGCGTTCCCACAGCGCGTAAGCTGCGAGCGCTGCAACACCCAGCGTCCCAGCCGTAACAATTGAAACGCCCTTCGGCATGCCAGGCTTGTCCGGGCCGGCCTGGCTCAGCGCCCAGGCTATCGCCCCGAGTGCGAAAGCCAGAATGGCGGCGCCCGCGAAATCGAAGCGGCGCGCTTCGTGCTGATCGGGCGGCGCATAGGCCATCAGCAGCGCAACGGCAATCAGCGCCAGCGGCGGATTGATTGCAAACACCCATTGCCAGCCAAAACTTTCGGTCAGCCACCCGCCGAGCACAGGTCCCCCAGCAGTCGTGAGCGCCGAAGCTCCGGCCCACACGCCGATGGCGCGATTGCGTTCTTCTTTCGGATAGGTCGCGCCGATCAGCGCCAGGCTCGACGGCGTCAGGATCGCCGCTGCGATTCCCTGCGCCACGCGGCACGCGACCAGCCAGTCGAGGGACGGTGCCAGCGCACAGGCCGCCGATGTCAGTCCGAAGGCGAGACAGCCTGCGATCAGCACGGTCGCCTTGCCGTAGTGATCGGCGAGCGCGCCGCCGGTCAACGTCAGCGCTGCCAGCGCCAGCACGTAGCCGTTGAGCACCCACTGCACGGAAGCGAAATCAGCGCCGAAATATTCGCGCAGTCTCGGCAGCGCGACCGATAAGGCCGAGCCATCGATGAATGCCATGGCCGACGCGAGCACGCAGGCGGCCAGCACCATGCGCCGGCGCTGTGGAGCGATTTCGCGTCCGAGCTCACGCGGGCATGGTTGGGCGGCAATAATGCCGCGGCCGCATGGCTCGACGAAGGGCTGTGCCATGCTGCGAGCATGTCATTGCCACCCGTGCCCGGGCAATCCATCAGACCGCATAGCGCTGGCTGTTTGCCGCGAGGCCTTCTAGGATTCATCAGCCGATTCGCGCGGAACCATGGGCAGCGGGCTCGACACTTTCATCTATCACGCGACAGCACCGATCCGGCTCTTCGGGCGCTCGCGCAAATTTCGCCTGGCCGTCGGCGGGGCGTGCATCGTGGCGATCGGCTTGTTGGTCGCGCGAGTAGCGTTCAGTCTGCTTGCCCCACCCGACAGTGGATTGCCGGAAGCGATCGCCATCATGAAGCCGCCGCCTGCCTTGCAGCCGGTGACGCACACCTCGCGCGTCGTCGCACCCGTCGCGGTCGCGCTCACAGCCATCGCGCGCGCCGTCGACGCCGATACGCCGCGCGACTTCGCCGGCAAAAACCAGAACCCGGTCACGCAGCTGCTCCGCCAGGCCGAGATCGGTCTCACGGTCACGCGCGGCACGATGTCGGTGAGCGGACAGTCGAATACGCTGTCGATCATAACGCCGCTCAACGGCAGCGTCCGCATCACCGGCCAGATCGGCGCGACCGCCGGCAAGGTCGTCGGCGGAATAGGCGGCGCGCTCGGCGACCTGATCGGCGGTAACGCGCTCGGCAGGCAGGTTGACAACCTGGCCACCAAGACGCTCGACCAGCGCACCGATTTTCGCGGCAACGTCGTGGTGACGTCGCGGCCGCAGCTCACGCCCGCATGGCGGATCGAGCCCAATCTTGCCGGCCGACTCGATCTCACCGAGACCGGAACGAATATTGCCGGTATCAGGGTCAACGTTGGCAGTGAGATCAAGCCTGTGCTCGATCCGATCGTCAGCAGCCAAATCGCAGCGCTGCAGTCACGGCTGCGCAACGACGCGACGATCGAGCGGACCGCACGCGAGCAATGGTCAAGGATGTGCCGCTCGATCCCGCTTGGCGGCGACAAAACCGGGCTGCCGCCGCTATGGCTGGAAATGCGGCCGGTACGCGCCGCGGCCGCGCAGCCGCAGATCGATGGGCGCAACCTCACCATCACCATCAGCGTGCAGGCGGAAACCCGCATTCTGCCGAACGATAGCAAGCCGAATTGCCCGTTCCCGGCACGGCTTGAGCTGGTGCCGCCGATGCAGGACGGCCTTATTGCAGTCGGCGTGCCGATCGACATGCCTTTCGCCGACCTTAATCGGCTGATCGAGTCGCAACTCAAGGGACGCCACTTTCCGGAAGACGGCAGCGGGCCAGTCGATGTCGAGGTGCTTCGCGCGAATCTCTCGGCGGCCGGAGAGAGATTGCTCATTTCTCTGCGCGTAAAGGCTCACGAAAAGAAGAGCTGGTTCAGCTTCGGTACCGAAGCCACCGTGCACGTCTGGGGCAGGCCCGCGCTCGAGCAGGATAGCCAGATCCTGCGTCTCACCGAGATTTCCCTTGCGGTTGAGTCGGAAGCTGCCTTCGGCCTGCTCGGCGCCGCCGCGCGCGCGGCGATGCCATATCTGCAGAAAGCATTGGCCGACAAGGCCGTGATCGATCTCAAGCCTTTCGCCAACGATGCCCGAGTGAAGATCGCCGCCGCGCTCGCCGAGTTTCAGCGGGTCGGTGACGGCGTGCGGGTCGATGCTGCGGTGAATGGCGTGCGTCTCACCGGCATCGAATTCGATGCGCGCGCGCTGCGCGTAATCGCGGAAGCCAGTGGCGCCGTGAAAGTGGCAGTGACCCAGCTGCCGAGACTGTAGCTCGCCCGGAGCTATTGTGCGCCATGCCCTTCCCATTCTCCGTTCGTGCCCGCGAAAGCGGGCATCCCGTCTTTGCTGGCACAGCGTCAGCGCTGGGTCCCCGCTTGCGCGGGGACGAACGGAACAAATTTGTGCGGTATAACTCTCGCATTCTCCGTTCGTGCCCGCGAAAGCGGGCATCCAGTTCTTTGACTTCCTACTGGGTCCCCGCATAGGCGTGCGGAAGCACGCTTGTATAGACGGTCTCTGGCACCCCGCATTGACACGCCTGCCCGCGCGCATACATTAAACATTGTTCCGAGGGGTGCCCGTTTCGGGCTGAGAGAAACCCTTTGAACCTGATCCGGGTCATGCCGGCGAAGGGACTGGACAAATGTCGACCTCCATCTTTCTTGCAAGATCGATCGGACCGGTGATGGCGCACGTGGGCTCGAACCTGCTCGTCGTCGGCGCCGTGCTCTGCTGCTTCGAATTTTTCTCGGGAGTCATGTCATGAACAAGCCCGTCACCAGCGCCGACCTCGTCACCCCCAAAGTCACGACGGGCCCGCTCCCCGCCTCACGCAAGGTCTATTCGCAGCCCGAGGCTGCGGCCGATCTGCGTGTGCCGCTGCGCGAGATCGCGCTCGACGCATCGTCGGGCGAGCCGCCGCTGCCGGTCTATGACACGACCGGCCCGTATACCGATCCCGACGTGACGATCGACGTCGACAAGGGATTGCCGCGCACGCGTCTCGAATGGGTGAAGGAGCGCGGCGGGATCGAGGAATACCAGGGTCGCGACGTGAAGGCCGTCGACAATGGCAATGTCAGTGGCAAGCATCTGGCGCGGAATTTTCCCAATGTGCCGAAGCCGTGGCGGGCTATCGATGCCGGTTCCACCGTTCAGCACCCGCTGACGCAATTGGAATGGGCGCGCGCCGGCGTCGTCACCAAGGAAATGATCTACATCGCCGAGCGCGAGAACCTCGGCCGCAAGAAACAGCTCGAGCGCGCGGAAGCCGCGCTTGGCGATGGCGAAAGCTTCGGCGCCTCGGTGCCCGCATTCATCACGCCGGAGTTCGTGCGCAGCGAGGTCGCGCGCGGCCGCGCCATCATTCCGTCCAACATCAATCACGCCGAGCTCGAGCCGATGATCATCGGCCGCAACTTCCTCACCAAGATCAACGCCAATATCGGCAACAGCGCCGTGACGTCTTCGGTCGAAGAAGAAGTCGAGAAGATGGTGTGGGCGATCCGCTGGGGCGCCGACACGGTGATGGACCTGTCTACGGGTCGCAACATCCACACCACGCGCGAATGGATCATCCGCAATGCGCCGGTGCCGATCGGCACGGTGCCGATCTACCAGGCGCTGGAAAAGGTGAACGGCGATCCCGTCAAGCTCGACTGGGAGGTCTACAAGGACACGCTGATCGAGCAGTGCGAGCAGGGCGTCGATTATTTCACCATCCATGCCGGGGTGCGCCTGCCCTACATCCACCTCACCGCCAACCGCGTCACCGGCATCGTCTCGCGCGGCGGCTCGATCATGGCCAAGTGGTGTCTCGCGCACCACAAGGAGAGCTTCCTCTACGAGCGCTTCGACGAGATCTGCGACCTGATGCGCAAGTACGACGTGTCGTTCTCGCTCGGCGACGGCCTGCGCCCGGGCTCGATCGCCGACGCCAACGACCGCGCCCAGTTCGCCGAACTGGAGACGCTGGGCGAGCTCACGAAAGTGGCCTGGGCGAAAGGCTGCCAGGTGATGATCGAAGGCCCCGGCCACGTGCCGATGCACAAGATCAAGATCAACGTCGAGAAGCAGCTGAAGGAATGCGGCGAGGCGCCGTTCTACACCCTCGGCCCGCTCACGACCGACATTGCGCCCGGCTACGACCACATCACCAGCGCGATCGGCGCCGCCATGATCGGCTGGTTCGGCACCGCGATGCTCTGCTACGTGACGCCGAAGGAGCATCTCGGCCTGCCCGACCGCGACGACGTGAAGGAAGGCGTAATTGCCTACAAGATCGCCGCGCACGCCGCCGATCTCGCCAAAGGGCACCCGGCCGCGCAGCTGCGCGACGACGCGCTGTCACGCGCGCGCTTCGAATTCCGCTGGGTCGACCAGTTCAACCTGTCTTTGGACCCCGATACCGCGCGCGAGTATCACGACGAGACGCTGCCCAAGGAAGCGCACAAGGTAGCGCATTTCTGCTCCATGTGCGGCCCGAAATTCTGCTCGATGAAGATCACGCAGGACGTGCGAGACTATGCGGCCACGTTGAATGAGAAGGAACAGGGCATGGCGCAGATGTCGGAGAAATTCCGCCAGATGGGCAGCGAGGTTTATGTCGATGCCGACGCGGTGAAGGAAAGCAACAAGGCGTTGTAACCGCGTTGCCCGAGGGATGACCGGCGGAGAGAAACCATGAGTAATGGCAGCACATTGTCACTTGCCGAGCTTGAGGACCGGATCGCCATTGCGCGCGACAATATCCGGCAGCTGATCGAGCAGGCGGCCGGCGCCTCAGGCGCCCAGAACGAAGAGCGCAACGCCGACCGCATCGCCGAGCAAAACGACGAACTGGAACGGCTGATCAAACTGCGCGACGAGCTGCTGAAGAAGAGGAAATAGCCAGCTTGCGGAATTGAACAGATGGGGAGCAAGGCTTGCGTCGACGCGATCACGGCGAAGGAGAGCAGTAAGGCGCAGATCGGTAAGCCGGGGAGGAACAACATGGACAAATTCGCAATCGCGGCGGCGATCGGCCTTGCGATGGCGCTCGCACCGGCGCGGGCCGCCGAGCTGAAAGTCATCGCCGGCGGCTCGATGACCGCGAGCCTGAAGGAGATCGGCCCGCAATTCGAGAAGGCGACCGGTCACAAGCTCGACATCACGTTCGCGGCGACTCCCGAGCTGATCAAGATGGCGACGTCGGGCCCGTTCGACTTCGGCGTGGTGCCGATGGACGTGATGAAGAACGACGGCGCGCGGGCGAAGTTCGCGGGCACGCCGGAGATCATTGCGCGTGTCGGCTACGGCGTCGCTGTGAAGGCGGGCGCGCCCAAGCCGGACGTGAGCACGCCGGAGGCGCTGAAAGCGGCGCTGCTCAAGGCACAGTCGGTTGCGGTGTTTCCGGCAAGTGCGGCCGGCGCCTACGTGCAGAAAACGTTCGAACGGCTCGGGATCGCCGAGCAGATCAAGGACAAGAGCAAGGTGCAGACCGCGGCCGGCGCGGTCCCGCAGGCGGTCGCCAACGGTGACGCCGAGCTTGGCGTGTTCCTCACCAACGTCCTGCTGGCACCCGGCGTTGAGCTCGCCGGCCCCTTCCCCGGCGAGCTGCAGCAGGAGCTGGTCTTCGTCGGAGCCGTCGCCGCCGACAGCAAGGACGCGGCCGCCGCCAAAGCCTTCCTCGATTATCTCAAGACGCCGGACGCAGTCGGCGTGTTCAAGGCCAGGGGCGTGACCCCCGGGTGACGCCAAAAAGTTATCCGCAGGGAACGGTGCGTAGCGGCTTGCAAGGCGTTCGCCGCGCCGCATACGATTTTGTCGCCGTAACGCGGCATACAAGACAAACAGAATCCAAGGAGAGTGCCATGAAGCATTTCAGTCTCATGTTGCTGGGCGCCGTGGGGGCGTTCTTTATTCTCAGTCCCGCGCAAGCCGCGGACTTCCGCGTCATTCAATGGAATGCCTCGAGAGCCTGCCAGATCTACGACTTCAGCTGGGGCTTCCGGCCGATTCCGCCAGACTACAAGGTTCTGACGAAATCGCTGCCGACTTACGCCGCTGCGCTGAGTGCGAAAAATGCCCTGGCGCGGCGCGCTCACTGCACGGTCTAGAAACAGCGGGCAAATAACCGCTCCGCCATTCGGGGGTTCTCTTCCCCGGATGGCGAGGCGGGCTAAGTGCCAACGCGGTTTGACGCAAATAAGTCGCACCGCGCGTGCTCACCCTGTCCGATCATCCTGTGCCATCCTGCGTGGTATAGCAGGCGGGCCAAGCCGGATGACACCCGAACTGTCGGAATCCGATGCCGCGCGATTCCGCGCCTTCGAGCGCACGCGCTACCAGGCGCTTGCCGAGAGCTACGACAATTTCTTCACGCCGGTCACCACGAATGCGATCGCGCCGTTGCTGAAGGCCGCGTGTCTCAAGGCAGGTGACAAGATGCTCGACGTCGCCTGCGGCTCCGGTGCGCTGGCGGCGGCCGCGCGCGAGCAAAGCGCGCAGGCGACCGGCATCGACCTCACCCCGGGCATGATCGCGCTGGCGAAGGCTCGCCATTCCGGCATCGATTTCCGCGAAGCCGAGGTCGAGCATCTGCCGTTCCCCGATGGCGCATTCGATGTGGTGGCGTGCAACTTCGGCATCGGCCATTTTCCTTATCCCGAGCGCGCCGTCGCGGAATGCGCGCGCGTGCTGAAAGCCGGCGGCCGCCTGGCGCTTGCATGGTGGGACACCCCGGACAAGCAACGCATCATGGGACTGTTTCGCGATGCGGTCGCCGAAATCGGCGCGCAGCCGCCGCCCGATGTGCCGGCCGGCTATTCGCTGTTTCGTTTCTCGGACAGCGGCGCGTTCCGCGCCCTGCTCGAAAGCGCGGGGCTCAAGGACGTAACCCTGACCGAGCATCCCGCAACGCACCGCGTGCCGGACATGGACACGCTCTGGCGCGGCGGACTCGGCAGCTTCGCCGTGACTGCATCTGCGATCGGATATCAGGACAAGGCCACGCAGGCCAAAATCCGCGCCGCGGTCGAGCGCCTCGCCCAGCCCTACATGACCGCCGATGGCCTGGCGCTGCCGGTGGCTTTCAAGATTGCCGCGGGCGTACGTTGATCAGGCACGGATCGCTGGGTCCCCGCTTGCGCGGGGACGAACGGAGAAAGAAACTGTCTCCATGCCTCCACCCCGCGGCCGCCTCACCGTCGCTTCACTGCTCTCCTTCAATGGCGGCTTCGTCGACACTGTCGGCTTCCTTGGCCTGAGCGGCCTGTTCGTCGCTCATGTCACCGGCAACTTCGTCACCCTAGGCGCGGCGCTGGTGCTGGGCAGCCACGGCATTCTCAACAAGGTCCTGGCGCTGCCCGAGTTCATCGCGGTGATTGTAGTCGCGCGCATCGCCGGTGGCGCGTTGCGGCGGCGCGGAATGCCGGTGCTGCGCATCATGCTCGGGGCCGAGGTCGTCCTGCTCGCGGCCTTTTTTCTGCTCGCCGTGGCGTTCGGCCCGTTCGAGGATGCCGACAGGCCGCTGGCGCTGCTCACCGGCTTCGCCGGGATCGCGGCGATGGCTTTGCAGAATGCCCTGCAGCGCGTGCATCTTGCCAACCTGCCGCCGACCACGCTCATGACCGGCTCGACCACGCAGGCCACTCTCGACGCGGTCGACCTGCTCGCGGGGCTTCCGCCCGACGAGGAGTCGACCGTGCGCACGCGGTTCTCGCGCATGGCGATGAGCATCGTGCTGTTTGCCGCGGGCTGCGCCGCGGCGGCCCTCCTCTACTGGCTCGTCGGGTTCTGGTCTCTCGCCGTTGCGGTTGTGGTGGGCGGGGCGGCTGCCGTCATGCGGCTCGATGAGCAAGCGCAGAAGGTCTAATGAGATCGTAGTACGAACCGACCAATTCCGTTCGTTCCCGCGCAAGCGGGAACCCAGTCCTCTAAGAAAGAAGCTGGGTCCCCGCTTTCGCGGGACGAACGGTGGAGCTAGCCGCTCTCGCACGTTCTCAGCAATTTTTACAAATGTTTGGAATGGGCCCTAGGGGATCGGGCTCCCGGCGTGCGGTGTCTTCCTCCTGGCGCACGGCGGGGGGAAGCGTGCTCTGTGTCGGCTGACGATGGCCGACCGGTGCCTGAGGTGTGTTCGTCTGGCCAGGCGCCGTTGTGGGCGGCAACGGTGTCGGATTGGTCGGAGACTTGCGCTGCTCTTGCGCTGCGGCAGCGACACTCATCAGAATCGAAAGCGGGATTGCAATCGTCATCGGGTGCATGATGCTGCTCCTTCGCGAACCGAACCGCTTCTCTAACTGCGAACTGCGACGGCCTGCTCCGGGTTCTTTTACCCGCCTGCAGACCATAGCATTTATCGCCGGCGAGGCTTAGCCCGAACGGGGGTCGAGGTGGGCAAAGCCGCCCTGCGGAAAGTGCGGAGGTATTGGCATGTCGCTATCGGATTCGGACCGTCAATCGCTGCGGATGCAACTGGTCGACGAGCACGTGCGGCTGGAAAACCAGCATGACCTCGACGGCATCATGACAACTTTCGGAGCCGCAGCGCGCTACAACGACGAGCCGTGGGATGCCCACTATGTCGGCGCCGACGGCGTCCGCGCGTAATCTGTTGCCGGCTAAGGCACCCGCGTGCCGAAATTTCGCGCAGACCATTCCGGTGAACTATCAAGGCGTCGTAGGATGCCCACAAAGCCTATTTACGAAGGGTTCCAATGAAAAAACGCGTATCGGTAATCGGCACAGGCACCATCGGCGCGAGCTGGGCGGCCTATTTCCTGGCGCGCGGCTTCGAGGTCGGCGCCTACGATCCGGCGCCGGAAGGCGAAAGCTTCGCCCGCCGCTTCATCGACAATGCCTGGCCGACACTGGAAAAGCTCGATGCGGTGCGGCCCGATGCCGACCGCAAGCGCTTTGAGTTCTTCAGGGATCCGGCCGCAGCCACAAAGGGCGCGGAGTTCGTGCAGGAAAACGGACCCGAGCGCGAGGACCTCAAGGTGGAATTGTTCTCAACGCTCGACGCCGCGGTGCCGCCCGAAACGGTGATCGCAACGAGCTCGTCCGGGCTTCTCATCAGCCGCGTCAGCGCGAAGTGCAGGCATCCGGAACGGTGCGTGATCGGCCATCCGTTCAATCCGCCGCACCTTATTCCACTCGTCGAAGTGGTCGGCGGCGAGAAGACTTCGCCGGAAGCCGTTTACAAGGCGATGCGATTCTATCGCGACGTCGGCAAGCATCCGATCCAAATCCAGAAAGAAGTGAAAGGCCACGTCGCCAACCGCCTGCAGGCGGCGCTGTGGCGCGAGGCCGTTCACCTCGTCAACGAAGGCGTCGTGTCGGTTGCCGATGCGGACGCCGCGATCGCCTACGGCCCAGGCCTGCGCTGGGCGTTGATGGGCCCGCACCTGACGTTCCACATGGCCGGCGGCGAAGGCGGCATGGCGCATTTCATGTCGCACATCGGCCCGGCAATTCAGACCTGGATGGACGATCTCGGCGCGCCGAAGCTGACGCCGCAAACGCAGAAAAGAATCATCGACGGCGTCGCCGAGGAAGCGGCCGGCCGCAGCATCGCCGACCTGCAGCGCTGGCGCGACCGCAAGCTGATCGAGATCCTGAAGGTGGCGGGGGAGCCTTGAAGCGCGGCTGCCGGACTGACCTAGAGCCGCAGGCCAATTGACCCGTTCATTCCCGGCCCCGCCTAGGCGGGGGCAGGCTCCAGGGGAATCCAGCGCTGGGTCCCCGCTTGCGCGGGAACGAACGGATGAAGTCGTTGCCCGGATCACGCTGACCGGTTCAGACCAAGATAGTTTTAAAGCTTGCAATAAACATTCACGATTTGCTTGTCGTCCCGCTCATAGCCCGTTCGCGCCCCCACGAACCGAGTACGGGTCAGGGCGATTGAGGTTATCTTATCTATACGAAAAATCCGCCACTCTGCGGGTAGTGGTGATTGCTGCCACGCCCGGAGCAAATCGTTTCCGGCTTTATCGGCTCCGAATATGTGCGGCTCTACCAACCTCGTTGTCATGTCGTAAGTTACTTCCAATACGATTTGTGCTCCGATTGCCTGGCGAATCTGTGAATCGATCATTGGCTACCCCAACTGACGTGTCGCTCGCGAACCTTCAAAAAAAAGGGATCCAGTATGCGGCGCAGCCTCAGGCAAAGCGCTCGCGGGCCCGTGCGCGCGCCTTCTCCGCCTCGACCTCGCGATCGCGCGCGGGCGCGGCGGTATGCAGGGAGGCCAGCAGCCTGCGCGCCGCTTCCGACACCTCATCGACAGCGCTATCGAAAGCCGCGGCATTCGCCTGCGATGGCTTGTTGAAGCCCGAAACTTTGCGGACAAACTGCAGAGCGGAGGCGCGAATTTCATCCTCTGTCGCTGGCGGATCGAAGTTGAACAACGTCTTTATGTTGCGGCACATCAGACTGGCTCCTTTCTTGCCAATGTAGCAACCCTTGCCCGAGGTCGCTATCCTCCGCCCGCATTTCAAGGGGAAGGAACCATGCCAGGACTTTTGCAAAATCACATCGCGGTGGTGACCGGCGCAGGGTCCGGCATCGGCCGCGCAATTGCGCTCGGCTATGCCCGCGAGGCCGCGCAGGTCGTCACGCTCGACATCAACGGCGACACAGCCGCCAAGACGGCCGCAGAGATCCGCGAGAACGGCGGCGAGGCGCATCACTTCACGCTCGACGTCACAGACCGAGTTGCCTGCCGCGCCACGGCCGCGAAAGTCGCAAACGAAGTCGGCCAGGTCTCCGTCCTGGTCAACAATGCGGGCATCAACCGCCGCAACGCCTTCACCGCCGATCCGGACGCCGTGATCAAGGACTGGCAGGACATCATGGCGATCAATCTCAATGGCGTGTTCAACGTGACGCATGCGTTTCTTGAGCCCTTGCGCGCGAGCAAGGGGCGGATCATCAACATTGCCTCGATCCAGTCGTTCATGCATGTGCGCACGCCGAACTCGCCGGCCTACACGTCCGCGAAGCACGGTGTGCTGGGCTTTACCCGCGCGCTCGCCGCCGAGCTCGGCAAGCACGGCGTGCGCGTCAACGCCATCGGACCGGGCCTGATCGAAACGCCGCTCAACGCGCAGGTGCGCGCCAACAACCCCGATTTGGTGAAAATCTTTCTCGACCACACGCCGCTCGGCCGCGCCGGCAAGCCGGAAGACATCGCGGGCCCCGCCATCTTCCTCGCGTCCGATCTGTCGGCCTACGTGACAGGATCGATCGTCATGGCGGACGGCGGCTACCGCACGGTTTGAGGCTCAGCCGGAACATCCCGCAGGCTCAAACGTAGACGCAGGCTGTTCAAGTCTGTGAGGCACCATCATGTCCCCCGACGAACGCGCCATTCGCGAGCTGGTCGATACCTGGATGAAGGCAAGCCGGGCGGGCGACACCGCAACCGTGCTCAGCCTGATGTCCGACGACGTGATCTTCATGGTTCCCGGTCGCGAGCCGTTCGGGAAGGAAGCGTTCGCCGCCACTTCGCAAAGCATGAAGGGTTTCCACCTCGAAGGCTCGGCGGACATCCGCGAGCTTAGAGTGCTCGGCGACTGGGCCTATCTGCGCAATTTCATCGAGATCACCGTCACACCGCCGGGCGACGCGCCGATGCGCCGCTCGGGCTACACGTTGACGATTTTACGCAAAGAGAGCGACGGGCGGTGGCGGCTGATGAGGGATGCCAATCTGGTGAGTTGAAGACGCGTCCGCGTCACTCGACCCGGCACGCGCTGTAGAATTTCACGACCGTGCCGTGGCTCTTGTGAGTCAAGGTGACGAACGTTTTCAGTGCATAGAATTCGTAGTCTTTATTTTTGTAACTGTCGGCATCGGGTGCGTCCGGATCGGCAAGAAGAGTTTGCGGCGACTCGGTGCCGATCCGGAGAACGACCGGCTCGGTCTTGCTCCATCGGTCGCCTGTTCCGGTGCTGTCGACAACCGCCGTGACGGTGAAGTTTACGCCCTTGCAGATATAGCTGTAGGTCTTCTTTTCGGAGGCAGAGGCGGCACTCGCCAGCATCGTCATCGACAACAAGACAGCGCGGTTCATTGCCAGCCGCGTTATTTGCCGGCCGCTTTCCGCAAGGCTGCGTTGATGCGGTCCTGCCAGCCGGGGCCCTCCTGCTGGAAAAAATCGAGGACGTCCTGGTCGATGCGCAGCGTCACCGTGTGCTTCACATGCGGCAGCGCCGGCGCTGCCTGTGCGGGCAGCTCGGGCGGCTTGGTCGTCGCGGCCTTGAACGCCTTCTCGGCGGCGGCGCGGGTATCGGATGTGGGACGGCGAGACATGACACCTGTCTTTAGAGGCATCGCCCGTATCTCGCAACCTTCGCCATTGATTGCGAGTTCCGGACGATTAAGAAATTTAGCACAGTCGCATTGCCGTTAATCATCTTAGCTCGCTACGAGTAGCTCCATGCATTTATGGAAGAAATAAATACCGAGCGCGAGCCCACCGATGCTGCTCCAGCCCGATACAGTCGCGCCGGCCCAATACGTCAGGGCTCCAAGGATGAGTGCAGTGCCGTAAGGCAGCACCACCAGCAAGACCATCAGCAGGATCATCATATCGTTTATCCGAGTACGGCGCATTTTCGCCGCCGGACAGCGAGCGCGCAAGGATAAATAATGTAGCTTTTTGGATTCCCGCTTGCGCGGGAATGAACGGGGTGAGGCCCGTTCGCCGGCCTTTCCAAGTTCTCCCGTTCGTCCCCGCGAAAGCGGGGACCCAAGGTGCACTTCACGTTCTTGAATCGTTGCTTTTCTGGATTTCCGCTTGCGCGGGAATGACCGAGCAGGATGGCGCGCGACTGGGCCCCGCTGGTTTACCGCTTGAACAGCCCCATGATCTCGGCTTTCGCCAGCGTGTTGAAATGCAGGTTGAAGCCGACCACGGCGGCCGAAGTATCCGCTTTGACGTCAAGCTTCTCCACCTTCACCGCAAAAACGGTGAAGAGATAACGGTGCGGATGGTCGCCTTCGGGCGGGCAAGGACCGCCATAACCCGGCGCGCCAAAGTCCGTCCGCGTCTGCAATGCGCCCGCCGGCAACTTGCCGCCTGCGCTGCCCGCGCCGAGCTCGAGTTCGCTGACGTTCGCCGGAATATTGACCACCAGCCAATGCCAGAAACCGGACCCAGTCGGCGCATCAGGGTCATAGCAGGTCACGGCGAAGCTCTTCGTGCCTGAGGGCGCGCCGGACCATTTCAGATGCGGCGACTTGTTGCCGCCGGCGCAGCCGAAACCGAAATCGGCAGACAGGATGAAATCCCGTGGAAGATAGTCGCCATCCTTGAAGCTGTTGCTGCTGACTGCAAACGCCATACCCGCCTCCTGTCATCCAGACGCGAAAGAGCCTAGCCCGGTTGGGACAAACCGCAATGGTGCTGCGGATGCCGAATAATATGTTCATGGTTTTTTCGGTAATCGCTGCTAGTCGTTGGCCCCGATGACAGACTTTTTCTCGGGTAACCTGTTCGACCTTGCAATTTATGTCTGCCTGTTCGTGGCAGTGGTCATGGGCTTCATGACCGGCCTGCTCCGCGGCCTGGCAGCGATTTTCGGGTACGTGTGCGGCATGGGCGTGGCCGTTGTTGCCGCGCCGAAGCTGACGTCGCTGCTTGCGAGCTATATGAAATCCGCACCGCCACCGACGTGGATCGTGCTGATCGCAACCTTCGTCGTGACCGGAGCCGTGATTGGTGCACTTCTTCGACTGGCCGTGGGTGAAATGGTTGGACCCAACGTCAGCATTCCGGATCGAATCGCGGGTGCGCTGCTGGGAGCATTTCGCATTGTGCTTCTGGCCGTGCTCCTGGTTCTTGTGTTTGACCGCACGATTCCGTCCGGTCGCGAACCTGCTTTCCTCAAGGAGTCACAGTGGCGGCCGGTTCTGTCATCGGCGGCGCAATATGGCCTGCAATCGCTCCCGCCTGAGGTCGAGGATTATATCGATCGTCTGAAACGCCAGCGCCGGATCTGACGGCGCCCTAAACCTTCCGGCCTTTTCGAACAACTAAGCCAGCAGACCCGGTGCAATCCGCACGCCGGCTTGGAAGGGCTCTGTTCATGCCGTCCAAAACCGAAGGACCACCAGGACTTCATGCGCAGGTTCGGCCTCGATCCCGATTTCTGACGCGCTGTCAAGCCAGCCTGCACGGCCGGCTGGCGAGGGCGGTAATCTTTGCTTCCTGTATCCATTTGTAGCTGGCGCAACCGCCCCGGAAAGCGATAACGTTATCGGAGCACCTTTCGCGCTTGCAGGGGTTCCTCATGGTGGAAGTTATGTACGAGATCGTCGAGCATGATGGAGGCTGGGCCTACAAGGTCGACGGCGTTTTCTCGGAAACTTTCTCCACCCACGCTGATGCACTCGCCGCCGCGCAGGCAGCTGCCGAGGAACAGACCGTCCCGGGTCACACCGAAGTCATAGAATACGAAGACGACAAGGGCCGCTGGCACACCGAAACCGCACGCGGAACCGACCGGCCACGAACTTACATCAAAGACAAGATCTAGGGACGACGCTCGCGCGCCATCATCGGGGGAATTGCAATGCTTTGGTTGCGAATTTTCGCTCTCGCGTTGCTTGTTGCACCAGTCACGCCGGCTTTCGCACAGCGGCTCATGTCACCGACCGCGCCGACGATGGAAGATGTCGATCCTGGAATCGACGAGACTGGACGCGCGCGCGAGTTGGCGCCTGAACTTCGCCGGCAGTCGGTGTACTACCGCACGGAACAGGCGCCTGGCACGATCATCGTCAACACGCACGATCGTTTCCTCTATCTCATCATGGGCAACGGCGTCGCCATGCGGTACGGCGTCGGCGTCGGCCGCGATGGTTTTCAGTGGGGCGGTGTGCACAACATCAGCAAAAAGATGGAATGGCCGGACTGGACGCCGCCGCCGGAGATGATCGCGCGGCAACCTTATCTTCCGCGCTGGATGGCCGGCGGTCCCGGCAATCCGCTCGGTGCGCGGGCGCTGTATATTGGTGCGACCGTCTACCGCATCCACGGCACCAACGCGCCGCAGACGATCGGCCAGGCGGTGTCGTCGGGATGCTTCCGGATGGTCAATGACGACGTCATAGACCTATATGCGCGTGTCCCGGTCGGGACAAAGGTCATGGTGCAACATCAGTAGTGCTGCCCTGACGCCTCACTCCCAAAGACCGTATGATGCCCATTTGGCTTCGGGAATTTCCTCGCCGATCGTGAAGCGAAAATCGATCACCCTCAGGTGATCGGGTGTCGCCATGCAGCGGTAGGACAGCGCGTACCATTTTTTCTTACTGCGAAATGCGCCGCCGGAAACTTCGAGCGTGTCATTGGATGTGACCGGTTCCGCCATCGCATTCGCCACCGCGCGGTCGGGACGATAGTCCTTGTTCTGTTCGCGGATGCGCGTCATCGCCGTGTAATCGCACAGCTGTTCCAGCCGTTCGGTGGGCGCAAGCATTTTGAGACTACGCTCGACCCGCCCGTCGGCACCGGCAGCCGCCGTTGCAACAAGCGTCACGGCAGTCAGCACCAAGCCGAATCCACGCATGCAACCTCCTGTCAGCAGCGCGCTCACCACAATCTATGGGGGAGTGGTCAACATGGGCAATCCGTGCCGACGCTTGTCACAGACAAAAGTGGCATGCACAAGCCGAATTTGTCAGGAATATTTTGGATTCCGGTCGAGCAATTCGATCGAGATCCCTTGTGGCCCGCGCAGAAAGCAGATCTTGATTCCCGGACGTGGGCAGTGCGGCTCCTGGGTGAACTCGACGCCCTTTTTTCTGAGATCAGCCGCGATGGCGTCGATTCCCGAGACGGCAAGGCCGAAATGATCCAGACCCTGATAGGGGGTCGTTGGAGGAGGATTGACGCCATCTCCCGGCGTGACCTGGGCCGTAAAGATCATCGCTCCTCCAAGCTTGATATCGATGCGTGGCTTGCCTTGTTGCGTCGTGCGAATCACCTCGGCGCCGAACATGTGTTCGAACCATTGCGCCATGCCCTCCGGATCCGGAGTGCGCAGATGGACGTGATCCCAGGTAAAAGTCGGCATTGGCGTTCTCCCATGGCGGCCCGGAAAACTAGGCAGGACGGCCGGATCCCGCAAGACGAGTTCGCACAAGCTTTTCCCCCCGGCCGCAGCCGTGGCATCATGCGCCAAAGCCCGCAGCAGACGGGCGCGCACCTTCGGGGGGAAACATGACCACGCATAATCGTCGCAGCTTCCTGAAACTTTCTGCGGCCGTCCTGGGTGCGCCGGCGGCGCCGCGCTCCAGCTTCGCGCAAGTAGCCTGGCCGGCGGCAAAGCCGATCCGCGCCATCGTACCGTTCTCCGCCGGCAGCACGATCGATATTATTGGCCGCATCGTGCTTGATCCGCTGTCGCGCCAGCTCGGTCAGAGTATCGTGGTCGAGAACCGGGGCGGCGCCGGCGGCAGCCTGGGCTCCGCGGCGGTGGCCAAAGCGGACCCCGACGGCTACACGTTGCTGATCAATGCCGCCGCGCATTCCGGCGCGCCTGCCGCTTATCCTAATCTTTCTTACGATGCGGCGGCCGATTTCGCCGGCGTCGCCATCTTCGGCAGCGTGCCAAACGTGCTGCTCATCGCGCCCTCGAAGAACATCAAGACGCTTCAGGAACTGGTGGCGAAAGCAAAGGACGGAAGCATGAGCTTCGCGTCGGCCGGAGCTGGCAGTGCCACCCATTGGGCAGCCGAGCGCTTCATTGTCAGCGCCGGCCTGAAAGTGACCCATGTTCCGTTCCGTGGCGGCCCGGAGGCGCTGACCGAAGTCATGACCGGCCGCGTCGATTTTGTCTTCATCGGCATCTCGTCCGGTCTGCCGTTCATCCAGAACAAGCAATTGGTACCGCTTGCGGTCAGCTCGGCGAAGCGTTCGCCAACGCTGCCCGACCTGCCGACCACGCTGGAAGCGGGGTATAAGGATTCCGATTTCAACTATTGGAACGGCGTGCTTGTGCCGGCGAAAACGCCGCGAGCGATCGTCGATCGGCTTTACTCGGAAACCACCAAGGCGCTCGCGCTGCCGGAAGTGCAGCAGAAGCTCGCCGCGCAGGGCGTCGAGCCGGCGCCAATGACGCCGAGCGAAATAGACGCCATGATTCGTCGCGAGATCGCGCTAAACCTCAAGATCGCGAAGGAGGCGGGACTGAAGTTCAACTGAATCGTCAGCGTACCCGCCAGAGATGCAGCCGCGATATCATGGGGCAAGACCGCGCACCGCCACGACAGAAATGTGACATACCTAACGTTATGCAACGTTGCCCACAGGCGCGCACACGCGCACGCATTTCTCTGCATGCCCCGCCGTAAATTTTGCTAAACGAGTCTGCTCACGGATCGGCGGGCATGGCGGGCAAAACAGTTCATGCTGCAGGAGGCATCGTGGTGCGCAACGGCAAGCGCCCATTGATCGCGGTCGTGCAGCGGGCGAAAGATGAACTTTGGGTGCTCCCGCGCGGCAAGCTCAAATCCAATGAAAGCGCGATGGCGGGCGCGCGGCGCGAGGTCATCGAGGAAACCGGGCATCGAGTCCGGGTGCGCGAATTTGTTGGAGCAATCACCTACCGCGCGCGGGGCCGGCCGAAGGTGGTGCAGTTCTGGCGCATGCAGGCCGAAGTCAAGCCGAGCCGTGACGTCATGAAAGACATCATGGCGGTCGAATGGCTGCCGCTATCCGCGGCGGTGCGTCGGCTCAGTTATCCACTTGAAAAATTGTTCCTGAGCAACGTTGGCCGCATGGCACTGCGGCAGCGAAGACTCCGGCTAAGACGCAGGGCGCGCCGCCAGATCGTCAAAGCCAAGCTCCGCCGCCGTGGCACGAAAACACTCGGCCACAAGCCGCGATCGCACCGCGCTGCATCGCGCACCCGCCCCAGCAAGGTCATCGGACATTCTGCGGCCCGCAGCGCCCGGGCAACCATCCTGCAACGCGTCCTGGGACGCCTGTCGTAGGAAGGTACGAGACGTTAACCACACCTGCCGCTTGCCGCTGTGCCGCCGCAAGCATTGCCAAAATTTAATCTTGCGAAACAGCCTGTTAGCACAATTCCAAACAAGCCATTCACAAGCCATTCACGCGAAAAGCGGGAACCTCGCCTTGATGACGATTGTTGTGGCTGGGCGAAAATATGCAGGAAACGAGCGCAAGGGCCGTTGAATGCATATGACTCAGCGAACCAAAGGAAAGTGCGCCATGACTAAGACCAGAACACTCACTGCTCTCGCGGCCGCCGCGACCCTTGGGCTCGCGGCCGTCGCCACCCCGCAACCCGCTGAAGCCCGCCACGGCGGCGCGATCGCGGCCGGCGTGATCGGCGGCCTTGCTATCGGTGCGCTCATCGGCTCCGCTGCCAGCGCGCCGTACGCGTATGCCCCCGGCTATTATGGCGGCCCGGCTTATTACGGCGGTTATGGCGGATGCTACTGGACCCGCCAGCGGTTTTGGGACGGATGGGGCTGGCGTGTGCGTCGCGTTCAAGTCTGTGGCTAAGATCTAGCCAAATCGCGTGAAGTAAAGCATGAAGTAAGAAAAGGCCCGGATTCGGCAATGTCTCCGGGCTTTTTCAAAAGAGGCTGGCCGAACGCTCAACAAATTTCCGACATATTGGAACTGTCTCACTCTCGGCATGGGGACAAGTTTCGCCTAGACTTCATCACGTGTCGGCTCTGCCGACCGTTCTCTGGAGGGCTACTCAATGAAGAAGACGATCTTCGCGCTTGCCACCGCCACGGTTCTGGCAGTTGGCACCCTGGCCGCGCCGACCACTGCTGACGCCCGTTGCTATGGTTGCGCGGTTGGTGCAGGCGTTGCAGCCGGCGTAATCGGCGGCGCTATCATCGGCGGCGCTATTGCCAATAGCGCAGGCGCTTATCCAGCTTATGCGCCTGCTCCGGGCTATGTCGTTTATCAGGGCTATGGCGCTCCTTACCCGGTTGGCTGCCCCGGCGGCTACTGGGCTCGCCGTCCTCTTCGCGATCCCTACGGCAATTTCGTCGGCTGGAGCCGTCCGCGGTTCATCTGCCCTTAAAGATCGCGTAACGATTTTGGGTGGATGATCGCGCCGAATGGATCTCGGCCCGAGAGGACACCCATGAAAAATACCGTTGTTGCGTTCGCCGCGGCCGTTACCCTGGCCGCGGCGTTGCCGTCTTCGGCGCAGGCACATTGCAGCGGTTGTGGAGTCGCCGCAGGCGTGGTTGGCGGTCTCGCAGCCGGCGCTATCGTCGGCTCGGCGATAGCGAACAGCAGACCCGTCTACGTGGCGCCCGCACCGGTTTACGTCGCTCCGCCACCACCTCCTGTCTACGTTGAACCGGAATATGTCGGAGGTCCGGTCTGTCGTTCGGAGCGCCAGCGCGTATGGGACGGCTACTCCTACCGCACGCGCCGCGTTGAGGTTTGCGATTGACGAGGCGCGCTGTCAGCGCCGCATGTGCTCGAGCACTGCGGCGGTGGGCCAGCAATCGACCTTCAACCCGTTTTTCTTCTGGTACACCCCCAAGGCCGCACGCGTGAGCATGCCCGCTTTTCCGTCGATCTTGTCCTTATAGAGGCCAAGCGCGGTCAGCCGCTTCTGCATGATCTCGACCTCGCTTGTCTTGAGCTGGGCGTTCTTGCTCCATGGCGTCTCAAATGGTCGTCCGCCGGCGATGCGGTCGCTGAGATGACCGACGAACAGCACATAGAGATCCGAAAAGTTGTAGTCCTTGAGCACGTAGTAGTTCTTGGGCGTCAGGAATGAGGGACCGTAGCTGCCTTCCGGCTGCAAGAGCGAAGCTTCGTACGACAGCTCCGCCGCAGTGAGCTTGCGGCCATAGGCAGGCACGAAGCCACGCTTTATCCATTCGCCGATCGGACTCGTCACTTCCGGCACGCCAATGCTGCAATCGGCATTGGTCGGCGCACGCACCTCGATGGCCCAAGCCTCCCCGGCACGCCAGCCCTTGCCGGCAAGTTGCTTCGCCGCCGATGCCAGCGCATCCGGCACCGAACGCCAGATATCGGCACGCCCATCACCATCGAAGTCGACGGCGTACTTGTAGAATTCGGACGGGAGGAACTGCGTGAGCCCCATGGCGCCGCCCCAAGAGGAACGCAAATCCGCGCGCGGCACCCCGTCCTGCAGCATCTTCAAGGCGTGCAGAAATTCGTTGTGGAAGAAATCTTTGCGCTTGCCGACATAGGCCTGGGTCGCAAGCACGCGGATAGCATCGTTAGGAAGCTGGTACCCGCCGTAATCGGTCTCGCGCGCCCAGATCGCCAGCACGATGCTACCGGGTACGCCGAATTCCTTTTCGATGCGCGCCAGCGCGTCGCGATATTGCGTGGCGAGTTGCCGTCCGCGCGTGGCGAGACGATCGAAGCTCGCCTCCCGCAAATATTGCGACGGCGTCTGAACGAATTCGGGTTGCTGCGGCTGTTGCTCGGGACGTCCCGGGATGGCGAGATCGGTCAGCGAATAGTCCGGCTCCAGGCCTCGTGTTGCGGAATCGAATGTCGCGCGTGAAACTCCGAGTGCCTGCGCGGCAGGCCACTGCTGCGCGAGCCATTGCTGAAAGGCTGAATCGGCGGCGAAAGATGACGCCGCAGGAAGCGCTGCCAAGATCGCCAGAAATAACCCCATTTTTGTCATGCCCGGCATCCACGTCTTAAAATAATGGCAGCGTAAAGACGTGGATGGCCGGGACAGCATCAGCGCGAAAACTTCTTGTATTTCAGACGATGCGGGATCACGGAATCCGTGCCAAGCCTGCGCATCTTGTCGGCCTCATAGTCCTGGAAGTTCCCCTCGAACCACTCCACGTGGCTGTCGTCTTCGAACGCCAAAATATGTGTGGCAATCCTATCGAGGAACCAACGATCATGGCTGATGATCACGGCACAGCCGGCGAAATCCTCAAGCGCTTCTTCAAGGGCGCGCAAGGTATCGACGTCCAGGTCATTCGTTGGCTCGTCCAGCAGCAGGAGGTTGGCGCCCGAGCGCAGCATTTTGGCAAGATGCACGCGGTTTCGCTCCCCGCCTGACAGAGTACCCACCTTCTTTTGCTGATCGGCGCCTTTGAAGTTGAATGACGCACAGTATGCGCGCGAGTTAACCTCTTTCTTGCCGAGCACGATCATGTCATTGCCCTCGGAGATTTCCTCCCACACGGTTTTTTTGCCGTCGAGCGAGTCCCGGGATTGGTCGACATACCCGAGACGCACGGAGTCTCCGATTTTGATCGTCCCCTTGTCTGCCTTTTCCTGCCCCGTGATCATACGGAACAGCGTGGTCTTGCCGGCGCCGTTCGGGCCGATCACGCCAACGATTCCGCCGGGCGGCAGTTTGAATGTCAGATCGTCGATGAGGAGGTTTTCACCGAAACCTTTCGTCAGGTGGTCGAAATCGACCACGTTCTGGCCAAGCCGCTCGACCACCGGGATGGTGATTTGCGAAACTGCGTTTTGCTTGGCGTTGGCAATCTGGAGCAATTCTTCGTAGCGCTGATAGCGCGCCTTGGACTTGGCCTGCCGCGCCTTCGGTGACGAGGCGATCCACTCCTGCTCGCGCGCCAACGTGCGCTGTCGCGCCTCGTCCTCGCGCGACTCCTGCTGCATCCGCTTCTGCTTCTGCGATAGCCATGACGTGTAGTTGCCCTGGTAGGGGATGCCGCGGCCGTGGTCGAGCTCAAGAATCCATCCCGTGACATTGTCGAGAAAATAGCGGTCATGGGTGACGATCAGGATCGCGCCAGGATAGTTGCGCAGATGCCCTTCCAGCCAGTTCACGCTCTCGGCATCGAGGTGGTTGGTCGGCTCGTCCAACAGCAAAAGATCGGGCTGGTCGAGCAGCAATCGGCAAAGCGCCACCCGGCGTCGCTCGCCGCCGGAGAGCTTGGTCACGTCTGAATCGTCCGGCGGACAGCGCAGCGCGTCCATCGCCTGGTCAACCTGGCTGTCGAGATCCCACAGGTTCTTTGAGTCGATCTCATCCTGGAGCTTGGCCATTTCGTCGGCCGTCTCGTCCGAATAGTTGGAGGCGAGCTCGTTGTACCGGTCGAGCAGCGCCTTCTTGGCGGCAACGCCCTGCATGACATTTTCGCGCACGGTTTTTTTGGGATCGAGCTGTGGCTCCTGCTCGAGGTAGCCGACGCGCGCACCTTCGGCGACCCAGCCTTCGCCCGCAAAGTCAGTATCAATGCCGGCCATGATGCGCAGCAACGTCGACTTGCCGGAGCCGTTGACGCCGAGCACGCCGATCTTGGCATCGGGGTAGAATGACAGGTGAATGTCATCCAGCACCTTCTTGGCCGGCGGATAGGCCTTGGTGAGACCCTGCATGTGGTAGATAAATTGGCGACCGTTCATGAATTCTCGAAACCTTCCTTGCAGCCCGAATCCGGAGGCGCGCCCTGAAACATCGCTGCACGCATTGTGGGGAAATGCGGGGCTCATGTAGCGGCAGGAACTCAAAAGGGCAAGCGCGCGAAGTTAAACGGTCGCGGTAAATCTCTGGAAAGGCTCTCTGCAAAAAAAGCCGCTCCGCTACAGGTCGGGTACCTCTTCTTAACCGCTTCGGCGCCATCATCCGCTCACATGAACCTTGGCGCCATGCGGGGCGACTAAGGGACAGGTGGGCCGCATGGGCCCGCTGGTCGGTGTAGAGGAGCTGCACCATGGGTCGCGCAATTTTGGCCTTATCCGGTTCCGCGATATCGCTGCTGCCGCGCCCCTTTGCCAATTTGCGCATTGCCTTCGCCGGGTTCTGGCATGACCTGACCCGCGACGCCCTCCGCCCCTACCGACCCGAATTGCACTATATGCGGGGTCCAGGTCCGGCCTGGCGCGCCAAGCACGGCCTGCCCCCATTGGGCTGAAAGCCCCCTTTCATTTCAGCGTTCCATGCCTAAGGTGGCGCCGCCCCCGGCGTCCGGGGACGCATTGAAGAGGGTTTTCGCATGGTGCAGGCAGCTATTCTCGACGATTACCAAAATGCGGCGATGGGCTTGGCTGACTGGTCGCCCGTCGCGAAAGATGTCGAGATCAAGGTCTTCAACAAGCCGTTCGTCGACCAAGATGAGGCGATCAAGGCCCTGCAAGGCTTTGCGATCATTGTCGGCATGCGCGAACGGACCCCGTTCCCGCGCAAGATGATCGAGGCCCTGCCCAACTTGAAACTTCTGATCACGACCGGCGCCCGCAACAATTCGTTCGATATCAAGGCCTGCGCCGAGCGGGGAGTTACCGTGTGCGGTACCGGCTCTGTCGGAAGTCCAACAACCGGTATTGCTTTTGGCCTGATGCTGGAATTGACCAGGCGGATCGGGTTCGAAAATGCGCGACTCAAGGCAGGCGAAGCCTGGCAGGTGACGATCGGCCGCGATCTCGAAGGCCTGACGCTCGGTATTCTTGGCCTTGGCAGGCTCGGCCAACGCTCCGCCACGGTCGGGAAAGCCTTCGGCATGAACACGATCGCCTGGAGCCAGAACCTGACGGCGGAAAAAGCCCAAGCTGCCGGCGCACAACTGGTCTCCGAGGAGGACCTCTTCCGCAAGGCTGACATTGTCACAATTCATCTTGTGCTGAGCGATCGCTCGCGCGGACTGGTCGGCGCCAAGGAGCTCGGCCTGATGAAAAAGACCTCCTACCTGATCAACACCTCCCGCGGGCCGATTGTCGACGAGAAGAGCCTGATCGCCGCGCTACAGGCAAAGTCGATCGCCGGCGCCGGGCTTGATGTATTCGACGTCGAGCCATTGCCGCTCGATCACCCGTTTCGCAAGCTCGACAACGTCGTGATCACGCCCCACCTCGGCTATGTCAGCGAGCAGAATTACCGGAAATACTTCCCCGACATCGTGGAGGACATTCGTGCCTGGCTTGACGGCAATCCGGTGCGTGTCATTGAGGCGAAATAAGCCGAGGAGGCACAGAGTCAGGACCGCTAAGTCAGGCCCAACAACTTCGCCGCATTGTTGTAGGCGACATCCGCCCGAAGCTTCTCTTCGATTGGCACCGAATCCATGAACTCGCCAGCTCCTTCCGAGTCAAAAGGATAGTCCGACGAGAACATGACCCGATCAGGCCCGAGTGCATCGATCGAGCAACGCAGCGGCGGGCCATCGTACATGCCGGAGGCGGTAACCCAGACGTTCTCTCGAATGTATTGCGACGGCGGCTTCGGCAAATTCCAGCCATACGGCTTCGAGCGGCTATCGAAGCGCCAAAGCAGAAACGGCAGCGTCTCGCCGAGGTGGCCGAGCACGAGCTTCGCATTTGGGTAGCGGTGGAATACACCGCCGGAGATAATACGCAGCGCATGCGAACCGGTCTCCACGCCCCAACCCCACATCGGGCGCACAAGCACATTGTAGCCGGCGAGCACCGGCAGAGGCGCGACTGGATCCGCGGGGTGAAGGTAAATCGGCGCGCCGAGCGCAGCCGCGCGTTCCCAGAACGGATCATAGGAACGGTCATCGAGATATTTGCCGCTCGTATGCCCATTAATCATGGCGCCGCAGAACGTGAGCTCGCGCACGCAGCGCTCGAGTTCGTCGGCCGCGGCCTTCGCATCCTGCATCGCAAGGTGCGCAAAGCCCGAATATCGGTCGGGACGCTTTTGCACTTCCTTTGCAAGGAAATCGTTCGAGGCGCGAGCAGCCTGCACAGCTTTTGCGGCGTCGCGCTCCGCCTGCACGCCAGGTCCGGCGATCGCAAGAACGGCCCGCGCGATGCCGTGCTTGTCCATCATCTTCAGTCGCTGTTCGCCGAAATCGGCAAGGCTCGCATAGAGCTGCGCAGTCCTGGCCGGCGCGACATCGACCATTGTCGGGCGCCAATAGGGTTCGGTGGCGGGATCCAGGAAATGTTCTTCCAGTGCGATCTTGCGGACCATGACATCTCCCTCCCCACCACATCGCGAATTCGAAGGCCGATTTTTGGATTTGTCTGTACCGTATTTTGGGCTAACCTGTACCGACATGCAAGGCGGCATGGGTCCGCCTGAGCACCGACGTTTCCGATGAACCGCCACGTCATCAACGACAAAAGTCAGGTACAGGTGATCGCCCGTGCGGCCACCATTTTGCGCGCACTCGAGGAGGAAAATGCCGGGCTTAGCCTCGGCCAGATCGCGCAAAAGGTGAATCTCGCGCGGTCCACGGTGCAGCGCATTGTCGCGGCGCTCGAAACCGAAAAGCTTGTCATTGCAGCGACACCGAACGGGCGCGTGCGGCTCGGACCCACGATTCTTCGACTTGCTGCGTCGGTGCGCAGCGATTTCATCGCACTGGCGCGTCCTTTTCTGGAGCGGCTTTCCGAGGAGCTGCATGAGACTGTCGATCTATCGACAGTGAAGAAAAACCATCTTGTGTTTATCGACCAGGTCATCGGATCGCAGCGCTTGCGTGCCGTCTCTGCGGTCGGGGATACCTTTCCCCTCTACTGCACAGCGAACGGGAAAGCATATCTGGCGCAGCTTACCGATGACGCCATCGAGGCGCTCATCGGTCGCGCCTACGAAGCGCGCACGCCGCACACGCTCACCGGGCTGGATGCGCTCCTCGGCGATCTCAAGACCGCGCGCAAAAGCGGCATCGCCTACGACCGCGAAGAACATACGCTTGGAATTTGTGCGGCCGGAGTTGCGTTGCACGATCCACTCGGCAACGCAGTCGCCATATCGGTGCCGGTGCCAACTCAGCGTTTCAAGGAGCATCACGCATTGATCGCCGAGCGGCTGGTCGCAACCAAAAACGCATTGGAGAAACATATGACTTCAGCCGCCGCCTGACACGGGGCAGCGGATCACCAGGCGCGAACAAGGGAGGATGCCGTGGGCAAAAGAATTCGCGGCGTGATGCTCGAAGAGAATCTCAGGAATTCCATGGGACTCGAGTTTTATAACTTGTCCCACCGCTTTGGCTATCAGTCGCCGAACTGGCCCTATTTCGAAGACGTCAAGATTGAGCGCATCCACTACATGGCGAAGTCGGGCGTGCTCTCACAGCGCATAACGACCTCGATGCACAACACGACCCACATCGACGCGCCTGCGCATGTGGTGCAAGGGACGCCATTTATCGACGAAGTGCCCCTGCCACATTTCTTCGGCTCGGGCATCGTGGTTTCGATTCCAAAGAACAAGTGGGAGCCGATCACCGGAGACGACCTCGAGGCTGCCTGCGGCAAGACCGTGCGGCCGCGCGACGTGATTATCGTCAATACAGGCTGGCATAAGTTCTATGAAGACAGCGAAGACTATTTCTGCCGCGCGCCCGGCTTCGTTCCGTCAGCCGGGGAATGGTTCGTGGAGAAGAAGGTCAAGGTGGTCGGCCACGACACGCAGGCCAATGATCATCCGCTCGCAACGGCCATCGGCCCTCAGCGCAACGGGCCTTTGCACCCGCATCTCGCCGAGGAATACCGCGAGTGGTCGGGAGGACGGGACTGGAAAGACGATTTTCCCGAATGGGAGCCCGTCCATCGCATCTTGTTCAAGAACGGCATTCTCGGCATCGAGAATGTCGGCGGCGACATTGACAAGGTGACCGGCAAACGCTGCACGTTCGCCTACTTTCCGTGGAATTGGGAGCGCGGCGACGGTTGCATTGTGCGCCTGGTTGCCATTGTCGATCCAAGCGGGAAATACCGCATCGAGCGCGGGAAGAAATTCTAGCGCTCGATGGCGAAACCGCACTTCGAAACGCGCAACAACAAGTCAGGGACTCGATCGAGGGAGGAGTTCGAATGCACGTCAAACGTTTTGCCGACGCCAAGCGGTACGATGCACCCAATCACCGCAATTACACATCGCTTCGTTTGTTCGGAGCCGAAGCGGGCGGCACCAAAGGCCTCGTCTTCGGTTATTCGCACTTCCTGCCGGGAGGTGGCGCGGGGCCGGACGCCTCTCCGCCGGAAAAGGTCTATTTCGTCCTGCACGGCGAGCTGACTGTCATCGTCGATGGCAAGGAGACTGTTCTCAAGGCCAACGACTCCTGCGTCATCGAGCCCAACGAAACGCGCGAGATCATCAATCGCGGCAACGAAGTTTGCTCGATTGTGGTTGCCGTCGCCAATCCCCCGGCGAAATGATGTCACCACGTCATCCTGAGTTGGCGGCGGCCCGCGAAGGATGACGGAGCGAGCTGAAGTGGAGCTGACCATGTCCGACGATTTCCTGAAAAATCCGCTGTCGCTGTTCGACGTCAGGGGAAAGACTGCGATCGTCACCGGAGCGTCGGGCGCCTTCGGCGCACTGGCCGCCAAGACCCTGGCCGGCGCCGGCGCCAACGTGGTCCTGGCGGCAAGCAAGGCGGACGAGCTCAGGAAAGTCGCGTCGGAATGCGAGAAGCTCGGCGGAAAAGCCGAGATCATCGCGTTGCGACCAAGCTCGGAAGAAAACTGCGACAAGATCGTCAAGGCGGCGGTCGACAAGTTCGGCCAGCTCGACATTCTCGTCGTGGCTTCGGGCCTGAACAAGGTTTCGAAAATTGTCGATCAGAAGCTCGAGGATTTTCTCGATGTCATGGACGCAAACGTCAACCAGTCGTGGCTGATGGCGCGTGCCGCCGGCAGGCAGATGCTCAAGCAAGGCCAGGGCGGCAAGGTGATCCTCACATCGTCCGCGCGCGGCCTGCTCGGTCATCCGGCCGGATACACCGCCTATTGCGCTTCGAAATCGGCTGTCGACGGGATCACCAAGGCGCTGGGGTGCGAATGGGGCGAGAGTGGCATCACCGTGAATGCACTCGGACCGACCGTGTTCCGCTCGCCGCTCACGGCATGGATGTACGAGGACACCGAACGGGCGCAAACCGTGCGCAAGGGATTTCTCGCGCGGGTGCCCAAAGGCCGTCTGGGCGAGCCGGCGGATTTGGCTGGCCCGTTGTTATTCCTCGCTTCAAAGGCGTCGGATTTTTACACCGGCCACATTCTCTATGCCGATGGCGGCTATACGGCAGGATAAATGAGAGGAATGCGGCAATCCAAAGAGTTTGCGCACCTAGGAATCGTGACGCGCACCAGAGGGAGGGCGACATGAGCGACGTGAAGAGAATTTCTCGACGAGCGCTGGTCAAGAGCGGCTTTAGCGCCATTGCCGCGCCTGCTGTTCTGCGCATTTTGCCCGCGGAGGCGCAATCGCAGGCCATCAAGATCGGGCATGTCAGCCCGAAGACCGGTCCGCTCGCAGGCTTTGGCGAGGCCGATACTTTCATCCTTGAGCAGGTGCGCGGCATCTTGAGCAAGGGTCTGGTCAATAATGGCAAGACCTACAAGATCGAGATCATCTCCAAGGACAGCCAATCAAGCGGCAGTCGCGCCGCGGAGGTCGCATCCGAGTTGATCCTCGGAGACAAGGTCAATCTCATCGTCGGATCGGCCACGCCTGACACGACGAATCCGGTGTCCGATCAGGCCGAGGTGAACGAGGTGCCTTGCATCACCACCAACTGCCCGTGGCAGCCCTATTTCTTCGGTCGCAAGGGCGACCCGAAAAAAGGATTCACCTGGACCTATCACTTCTTCTGGGGTCTTGAGGACGTGATCGCTTCGTTTCTCGCGCTGTGGGACGATTTGCCGACCAACAAGATCGTCGGCGGACTCTTCCCGAACGACGCGGACGGAAATGCCTGGGGCGATGCCAAGCTCGGCTTGCCCCCGGCGCTCGCGCAAGCCGGCTACAAATTGCACGATCCCGGCCGCTATCAGCTCATGAATAACGACTTCACCTCGCAGATTTCCGCTTTCAAGGCGGCAGGGGCCGAGATCGTCACCGGCAACATGATCCCACCGGATTTCGCAACATTCTGGTCGCAGGCCGCGCAGCAGGGATTCAAGCCGAAGATTGTCACCATCGGGAAAGCCCTGCTTTTCCCCTCGGTTATCGAGTCGCTGGGCGCGCGAGGCGATGGATTGACCAGCGAAATCTGGTGGACGCCAAACCACCCGTTCAAATCAGGCCTCACGGGGCAGAGCTGTCGAGACCTTACCGATGCCTATACCAAGGCATCGAGCCGGCCGTGGACCCAGCCGATCGGTTTCCAGCACGCGCTGTTCGAGGTTGCGATCGACGTCCTCAAGCGCGCGAAGAATTTGGGGGATCCAAAGTCCATTCTCGATTCGATCGTGGCGACCAATTACCAGTCGATCGTCGGTCCGATTCAATGGACCGGAGCGCCGGTCAAAAACGTCACCAAGACCGCGCTCGTTGCGGGACAATGGCAGCGAAAAAACGGCAAGTTCGATCTGGTCATAACCGAGAATAAAACCGCGCCGAATATTCCGCTCGGAGGCAAACTGCAACCGATTTCCTGATTCACACGCCTGATGGCCGGGCTTTTCCCGGCCATTTCGTTTAAGGCCGGCACTTTGCCTTCCCGATCCGGATGCAGGGGCCGAGCCCGGGTGACGGCAGAGCGTCCACCATGGCCCCTGTACTGGCGTTACAAAGCATCTCAAAACGGTTCGGCGCCGTGGTCGTAGCAGACCAAGTCGACCTTGCGCTGCGCGAAGGCGAAGCGCTCGGTATCATCGGACCGAATGGCGCCGGCAAGACGACATTGTTCGGCATTGCCGCCGGTACCGTTCCGGCCGACGCAGGCCGCGTGCTGTTGGGGGGCAATGACATCACGCGATTGCCGGCGGAGCACCGCTGCCGCCTGGGATTGGCGCGCTCGTTTCAGATCCCGCAGCCGTTCTCGGGCATGACGGTTTTCGAGAACGTGGTGGTTGCCGCCGCATTTGGCTGCGGCGAACGCGAAGATTCGGTCTATGACCGGTGTGCGGAATTGCTCGAACGCTGCGGCTTGGCAAAACAGGCGAACAAGCAAGCCGGCGGTCTTACACTGCTCGATCGTAAGCGGCTGGAATTGGCGCGCGCATTGGCGACAAAACCGCGCGTGCTGCTGCTCGACGAGGTCGCCGGCGGCCTCACCGAACCAGAATGTGCCGTGCTCGTCGCATTGATCAAACAGGTCCGCGCAGGCGGCGTTTCCATTGTTTGGATCGAGCACGTGGTGCACGCACTGCTCGCCATTGTCGATCGCTTGCTCGTCCTTCATGGCGGGAAGTTTATCGCCAATGGCGAGCCTCACAGCGTCATCCACGACCCTCAAGTGGCGGAAATCTACATGGGGATTGGCGCCGATGCCTGAAGCGCCATTGCTGGAGGTGAAGGCGATCGACGCTTTCTATGGCGACTTCCAGGCGCTGTTCGGCGTGTCGCTATCTGTCGAGGCTCGCCAGGTTGTTGCAGTGATCGGCGCCAATGGTGCAGGCAAGAGCACACTTTTGAAATCGATCGCCGGACTCATGCATCCGCATAACGGCGAAATCCTCTTTGGCGAGTCGCCAATTACACAAGTGGCCGCCTTTGATGTTCTTCGCCGCGGCGTGGCGCTGGTGCCGGAAGGCCGTCGGCTATTCCCATCGCTCACGGTTGAAGAGAATCTGCTGATAGGCAGTCAGTCGCGGCGGCCGGGTACCTGGACCCTCAGGCGTGTCTACGAACTTTTCCCAATGCTGGCGGAACGCCGCGACCTTCCCGCAGTCGCACTATCCGGCGGGCAGCAGCAGATGGCCGCGATCGGCCGCGCCTTGATGGCAAACCCGCAACTACTCCTGTGCGATGAAATCAGTCTTGGACTGGCGCCAGTCGTCGTGCGCGACATTTATGCGCGGATGCCACACATCGTCGCGGAAGGCGCATCGCTGATCATTGTCGAACAAGACATTATGCAGGCGCTGCGCGCTGCAAACCATGTCTACTGTCTGCAGGAAGGACGCGTCGCCTTGCAAGGACCTGCGCGCGAACTCACGCGCGAAGCAATTTCGGCTGCCTATTTCGGAGTGTAAGGAACGATGCATAACATTTCGCATCCGTTGTCATGGCCGGGCTTGTCCCGGCCATCCACGTCTTCCGAACTGCACCAGGACCTGGATGACCGGCAAGAGGCCGGGCATGGCGAACGAAAGACCAAGGTATAACGGGATGCAGTGGCTCAACATCATCCTGCAGGGCGTGCTGATAGGTGGCCTCTACGCCATGTTCGCCGCCGGACTTTCATTGATCTTTGGCGTGATGCGCCTGGTCAACATTGCCCACGGCGACCTGATCGTGCTCGCCGCCTACATTGCGCTGATGGTAACGCAGGCACTGGACGTTAGCCCCATGACATCGCTGCTGCTCGTCGTGCCCGCGATGGCTGTTATCGGCTACACGCTTCAACGTGGCTTGCTCAACCGCACTCTTGGCGATGATCTGTTGCCGCCATTGCTGGTGACATTCGGTCTATCCATCATGATCCAGAACGGCCTGCTTGAACTGTTCACTGCCGACAGCCGAAAACTGCAGGCAGGAGCGATTGAGGTCCAGGCCTTTCAGCTCATGCAAGACGTCTGGATCGGCATTCTGCCGCTCATTCAATTTGTGGTCGCGATAGGCGTTATTGCCGGCCTGGAGACACTGTTCTACCGCACGGCACTTGGCCGGGCTTTCAGAGCTACATCCGACGATCCATCGGTGGCGCAACTGGTGGGTCTCGACACGCGTCACGTCTTTGCCTTGGCGATGGCCTTGTCGCTCGCGGTTGTCGCTATCGCAGGCGTGTTTCTTGCCGTTCGTGCCAATTTCGATCCCGCGATTGGCCCTGCCCGGCTGATTTTCGGATTTGAGGCGGTGGTCATCGGGGGCCTCGGCAGCATGTGGGGCACCCTGGTCGGCGGAATTGTTTTGGGAGTAGCGCAGGCGATCGGCGCACAGATCGATCCTGGCTGGCAGCTGCTCGCCGGTCACATCGTGTTCCTCGCCATTCTGGCCGTGCGCCCGCAGGGTCTCTTCCCCAGGGTGTCGGGATGAGCCACGTAGAGCACGCCACCCGCTCCAGCCGCATTGGCGTCGTGGTCATCGGCGCGGCCTTCATCATTCTGGCTTTCGCGCCGTACTGGGGCGATCGCCAGACGCTCCGGCTGCTCGCCGAGATATTTACGTTCGTCACCCTGGCGAGCTTGTGGAACCTGTTGGCCGGATACGCCGGATTGGTGTCCGTCGGACAACAGGCCTTTGTGGGACTCGGCGGATATTTGCTGTTCGCGCTCGCAATGTTGCTGGATGTGCATCCGATCGCGGCAATCCCGATCGCTGGCGTGATCGGCGCCCTGGTGGCAATTCCGGTTGCCGCGCTGATTTTTCGGCTGCGCGGCGCCTATTTCGCGATCGGCACCTGGGTTGTGGCCGAGGTGTTCCGGCTGCTCGCGGCGCAGATATCCGTGCTTGGCGGCGGGTCCGGCATCAGCCTGCCGGCATCTGTTGTGCAGGCCATGGCGCCAAGTCGGCAGATGCGCGAATTTGAAACCTATTGGGTGGCGCTCGGTCTCACAGTCCTTGTTCTCGGGACAATAGTCACGCTTCTCCGCTCGCGTCATGGCCTCGCGCTGACAGCCATTCGTGACAACGAGCTGGCAGCGCGAAGCAACGGGATCAATGTCGGCCGGCTTAAGCTCGCCGTATATGTACTGACCGCTTTCGGCACATCGATGACCGGCGCTCTGATTTTCCTCCAGAAGTTGCGGATCTCGCCCGATACTGCCTTCAGCGTGAACGACTGGACCGCATTTGTCATTTTCATCACCGTGATCGGCGGCATTGGAAGAATCGAAGGGCCTGTCATCGGCACCATCATCTTCTTCTTGCTCCGCCAGACGCTGTCCGACCTGGGCAGTCTTTATTTGCTGATGATGGGCGCGGTTGCCATTCTTGTTATGCTGTGGGCTCCCAAAGGACTCTGGGGCTACATCGCGGAGCGCTTCAGCTGGCAGGCGCTGCCGTTGCGACGGCATCTCGTGCTCCAAAAAGAAACGGGAGGAAAACCATGAGCCCAATTATCGACATCTATTGTCACATTTATCCCGACCGCTATTTCCAGGAGATGATCCGGATCGCGCCAAACCTGGAAAATATCGGCAAGCGGCTCCGCAGCGTGACCAAGCTTTTCGATCTCGACGCGCGCTTCAAGGAAATGGACGAATTCGGCGATTACCGGCAAATCATTTCGCTGCCCAACCCCGCCATTGAGGACATCGCTCGCCCGGATGTGGGATTGAATCTCGCTCGCATTGCGAACGACGCCATGGCCGAATTGTGCCGGAAATATCCCGAGCGCTTCCCGGCCTTTGCGGCGGCGCTGTGCATGACCGACGTCGACGGCTCTGTCGCGGAGGCGCGGCGCGCCGTCAACGACCTCGGCGCGCGCGGCGTGCTGCTGTACACCAATGTCGCCGGCAGACCGCTCGACGATCCCGAATTCGAACCGATCTTTGCCGCCCTGGCCGAGCTCGATTTGCCGATCTGGCTGCACCCGGTGGGAACAGCGGCGATGCCCGACTATCCCGCCGAAAAGAAATCACGCTTCGAAATGTGGTGGTGCTTCCACTGGCCCTATGAAACGTCCGTCGCCATGGTCAGGATGGTTTTCTGGGGCCTGTTCGATCGCTATCCGAAACTCAAGATCATCACGCATCACCTGGGCGGCATGATCCCCTATTACGACGGCCGCGTCGGGCCTGGCCTGAAGGTATTGGGCCAGCGAACGTCAGATGAGGACTACTCAAACATCCTGCCGTCCCTGAAGCGACCGCATGTGGATTATCTGCACGATTTTTACGCCGACACCGCCATGTTCGGCGGTGGTGTTCCAGCAACGCGCTGCGGCCTGGAATTCTTCGGCGCGGATCAGGTCGTGTTTGCCACCGACACCCCGCTGGGACCGATTGCACCCACGATCAAGACTGTGCGAGGGCTCGGCCTGCCGGCCTCGGAGGAGCGCAAGATTTTTTCCGGCAACGCCGAAAAACTGCTGAACATGAAATTCAGCTAGCCGCGCTTGCTCTTTTTCTTTTTCTCAACGTCAGCCGCGCCGGTCACACCGGTAAAACTCGGTGGATCACTGGCCGGAAAACTATCGTCGGAACTCGTGGCGACCTCGTCTTCTTCCCGGCGCTTATCTCGCTCGCGTTGAGCCTCGATATTCTCGCGAACCGGCTTGTCGGATTTCTCGGTTCGACCGTGTTTGGATTCGCTCATTTGCATCTCCGGTGGGGCAGCGGATAAAGTTCCGCGCCAAAGTGATTCAGCCGGCCTAGGAACTCCCCAGGCCATGCAGACGTTCCGTTGATTCCCCTAAAGCCCCTGTGTCAGCCACGCGGCTTGCACGTCCTCGCACCAGTTGCCGACATTCCATTTGCCCCAGGCGCCAAGACCACCCAGCTCGTCTAGGCCGCAATAGACCGGTACATGGACAACGGAAAGGCCCGGATGCGCATGAGCGGTTTTCAAAGCCGTTCGAAGCTCAGCGGCACTGTTGCCGCCGGAAACGGCAAGGACGCCCGATACCGAACTCGCGAGCTTCTCGTAGTCGACGGCGACATGGTCATTGGTGCGAAATTCCGCCTTGTACTGCGCAAGCTGCAAACCGGTGATCGCGGCCATGCGGCGGTTGTCGAAGATCACGATCGTCCCGTGCACGCCGTGCTCGACCGCATCGATCAGGATCTGCGGGTTCATCATGAACGAGCCATCGCCGCAGAACGCCATCCCGTAGCGCGGACTATCGGCGAGTGCGGAAGCCAGCAGTGCGCTGGCGGCGAAGCCCATGTAGGACGCACCGGCTTCGGTGAAGGTATCGCCTGTTCTGTCATCCTCGACGACCTGGAAGCCGTTGGCCTGCACATCGCCCGCGTCGAAGAATTTTGCCGCATCGATCTCCTTGGCAAAATCGGCGACGACCTTGATCGCCGCCGGTTGCGGCAGAACCGGTTTTTGCCAGGCTTCATCGCGCAATCCGGAACATTCAAAGCGCTTGCGCTTGTACACGCTCCATTCCGCCTTTTTCTCGGCGCATGCCTTGAGCCACACGCTCTTGTTCGCACGAGCGTTTGACTTCTGCAGATATGCAGCAAGCCGATCGGCCACGGCCGAGATATCCCCCACGAGCGCAACGGTCTGGTTGTAGTGCAGCGCGTCGGCAAAATCGCCGTTGATGTTGATCACGGCCTTTGCATTCTTGTAGCCGATCCCCGAACAATCGGCCTGGCACACGGCACGCGAGCCCATTACGATCAGCAATTCCGCTTCGCTCATCGCATAGTTTCCGCTGATCGATCCCTTTGAGCCGCCGACATGCATGTTCTGCGGGTGTGCGTCGGGCAGGACGCCGGTCGAGCCCGGCGAAAGGATCACGGCAGCTCCGGCTGCCTCTGCCAGCTTTCTTGTTGCGGCGTCGTGACCCCGCGTGCCGCCCCCGGCCTTGATCGCGACCTTCGTTGCTTTCGCGATCATCGCAGCCGCCTGCTCAATCGCGGCATCGTCAGCGGGCGCAAGCCTTGGCAGTTCCGGCCGCGCCGGCATGGCGGTGAGATTGACCGTCATTCTGGCAGGCTGAGTGTTCAGGGGCAGGAGCAGGTAGAACGGTCCGGCGCGATAGGGATGATTGACGCACAGCGCGCCGCGCCGCAGCGCGTCCCGCAGAGCTTCCGGCGTATGCAAGGCATAGGACTGGCCCATAATCGCCGTCATCCGGGCAAACAGACCCTGTTCTTGCTTCGGCACCTGCTGCATGTTGTAGCCTTCGCCGAACGTCGTCTCATCGCCGTAGATGTGATAGACGCCGACGCCATTCGAAGCCGACGCCAGCGAACCGGCAAAGGCCTGCATGGCGCCCGGGCCGATCGACGTAACCACCGCCGAGAGCTCCCCGTACTGCCAGCGCAATGCGGTGGCCGCATGCGCCATTTCGACTTCATTGCGGCAATTGATCGTTCGGGTTGCGCCCTCCTCCTCATAGATGCGCAACACATTGCCGAGATCGGTCGAGCCATGACCGAAGATCGCGAAGTACTTGCGAACGCCCTGCTTGAGCAATCCCAGGACCAAGGCTTCCGACAAGGTGCATTCGGCAAGCTTCGCCATCCCTTTTGCGAGAGCTGCCTCGACGCCGCCCGCTCTGGCGACGGCGCGAGCGCGCGAGCGCATGTCCGAAAACGGGTCGGATTTCTTGGCGTCAAGCATCACGCGGCTTTCATGAAACCGCCGCGATGATTGCCATCGCGGCGGTATCCTCAGACATCAGCATCAGTTCTGGTTGCTGGCTGCTGCCGCCTCCTTCAGGATTGGCGCCCAACGCGGGATATCGCTTGCGACTGTCTTGCGCAGATAATCGGGTCCACGTTCGGCCTTCGGCGGTACTGTGCCGCCGAGCTTGCCGAGCTTTTCCGCAGTTGCCGGATCGTCCAACGCTTTGTTGAGCGCCTCGGCGAGCTTGTCGACGATTTCCTTCGGTGTGCCCTTGGGCGCATAGATTCCGCTCCAGATGTTGAGCTGGAAATCTGACACGCCAGCTTCCTTGGCAGTCGGGACATCCGGAATGGCGGCAAGCCGTTGCGGACCGGCCACCACAATGCCCTTGACCTTCTCGCCCTGGATAGCTGCCGCCATGACGATGGCCTGCTCGCAGGCAATGTCGACATGCCCGCCCATCAGATCGTTCATGCCGGGACCCATGCCGCGATAGGCCACCATGGTCGGCTTGATGCCGGCGACCTGGTTGAACAACAGGCAGGCCATGTGTGAGGTACCGCCCACGCCGCCAAAAGCCTGCTTCACCTCGGGACCTTTCTGCTTCGCCCAGGCGATGAACTCTTTCATGTCTTTCACCGGGATGTCTTTCTTGATGGAGACTGCCGCGGGCGCATTGGCCGACATGCCGATCGGTTCAAAGTCCTTGGTCGAATCGTACTTCAGATTGGGATAGAAGGTCGGCGCCGCGATAATCGTGCCCATGCTGGCGGCAAACAGCGTGTAGCCGTCGGGCGCCGCTTCCGATGCACGCGTTGCACCGAGCGTGCCGCCAGCGCCACCAACGTTCTCGATCACGATGTTGTGCCCGAGATGTTTACTCATGCCGTCCCCTGCGATACGCGCCACGATGTCACTCGGACCGCCGGCGGGGAACGGCACGATCATCTTGATTTCACGGTTTGGATAGTCTTGCGCGTGCGCTGCACTAGCAATAGCGAGCGCGGCAAATGCGCCGACAATCTGGGTCCACTGCTTCATCGAATCCTCCCTCCGGTCTTGTTCGCCTTTGTGTGCCTTGAACGTTCCACCAAACTTCAAACGACTTCAAGCATACCACTGTTACGCCTGCATGGCGTTGCGCTGCTCTTTCTCGCGGATCGCCATCAGCACCTTCTCCGGCGTCGCCGGTAGGTCGGTAATCCGCACGCCGACCGCGTCGTAGATTGCGTTCATGATTGCCGGAATGGTCGGGACCATCGCCGGTTCGCCTACGCCTTTGACGCCGAGGGGGCCGATCGGATCGGGATCCTCGATGATGATCGAATTGACGCGTGGCACATCGAGCGCGGTTGGCAAAATATATTTGGCCAAGCCGGACGTCGTGGTCCGCCCATCCGTCAGCTTGTAGTCTTCCATCAACGCCTGTCCGAGCGCCTGCACGATTCCGCCCTCGATTTGCCCCTCCACGCCCTGCGGATTGACGGCCCGGCCGACATCATGCGCCGCCCAGATTCCAAGGACCTGCACCTCGCCTGTTATCGTGTCGACTTCGACCTCGGCCACCTGGGCACCGAACACATAGGCCTGCCAGGGTCGGCCTGAGCCGTCGACCGGATCGAGGCCGGTTGTATCGGTGCCGAAACTGGCCGAACCGACAGGCACCACGCCGCGGCTCTTCGACAGGTGCACGGCCTCACCCATCGGCATGCGGTGATTGGTATGTTCGGCCCAGATTTCTCCGTTGCCGGTGCGGATGGTGTCGGCTTCAACGCCCCAGGCGTCCGCGACGACCTCGACCAGCCGCTTGCGCGCTTCGCGCGATGCCAGGGCGACGGCATTGCCGATCATGTAGGTCTGGCGGCTCGCGCCGGCATGCGAGGCTTCCGGCGCACGCGCCGTGTCGTTGTCGCCGATGACCACGTGCTCGGGCTTCACACCCATTTCGTGCGCGGCGATCTGCGCGAGCACAGTAAGAATCCCCTCACCGATCTCGGTGACGCCGGTGACGATTTTCGCGCTGCCGCCGTCATCGAGCTCAGCCCACGCCGCGGCGCGATCGATCACGGCTGTCCGCGCGATTCCGTACCAGCAGGCAGCCATTCCTCGTCCGCGTTTGCGGGCCATCGCGTCTACTCCGCCGCTTCCTGTTTCTCTGCCGCCGCAAAGCGCGCACCCAATGCACAGGGCGGCCGGATCTCGTCACTGTTGAGGTCGCTTCGGCTCGCACCCCGGGAAACCGGCGCTCCGGTCTCCCACCCCGAAGCCTTTTCAACGGCGTCGAGGGCACGCGTCAGGCTGACCGAGCCCAACTTCGCTTTTGTGTGGGTGAGCGCGCCATCCCGCATCGCATTGATGCGCCGGATCTGGAACGGATCGAGTCCGAGCCGCTCGGCGCAAATGTCGAGATGAGATTCGGTCGCGAACGCGGTCTGCAGTGCGCCGAATGAGCGGAAGGCGCCCGATGGCGTGTTGTTGGTGTAAACGCCGATCGTGTCGATTTTGACGTTGGGAATGACATAAGGCCCCGCCGCCAGAATCGCGGCCTTGCGCATGACGCCCTCGGTGGAAAGACCGTACGCGCCGCCATCGCAGAGCATTTTCATCTGAAACGCGCGGATCCGCCCGTCGCTCGCGAGGCCCATGCGCAGCACTGTCCGGGAGGGGTGGCGCTTGGCCGTGGAGACAATCGATTCCTCACGCGTGAACACGAGCCGCACCGGCCGCTGCGTTTTCATCGCAAGGAGCGCAAGCATGCCCTGATAGATCATGTCTTCCTTGCCGCCGAACCCACCGCCGACGGGACTCATGATGAAGCGCACTTTGCTGATCGGCTTCGCGATAATGCGGGCCAGCATGTGTCGATGATGGGTGACATTCTGGTCGGGTGAAACGATGGTCACGACGCCGTCATGATCGACATAGGCAAGGCCTGCCTCCGGCTCGAGATAGGCATGCTCGATCGGCTGAGTTGAATAGATTTCTTCCACCACCAGATCGCTTTCGGCGAAGCCGTTCTCGACATCGCCAACGCGGATCGGAATGTGCTTGGTGACATTGTCGGGCGCATAATCGTGGAGCACCGGCGCGCCGGGACGCATGGCCTCGTCGGGATCGAACACAGCCGGCAATGTCTCGTACACGACCTTGATCGCGCCCAGCGCGCGCCTGGCGATGAGCGGATCTTCGGCCGCAACCGCGGCAACCGCTTCGCCGACATATCGGACCTTCCCGCGCGCCATGACCGGCTGGTCGTTGACGAAGACGCCGAAGCCATCCTCGCCCGGTACGTCCGCGCTCGTAATGACGGCCTCGACACCGTCCATCGCCTCCGCAGCCGATGTGTCGATGGAAAGAATGCGCGCGTGCGCATGCGGCGAGCGCAGGACCTGCACGTGCAGCAGGCCCGGCATTATCATGTCGGCGGCATATTTGAGACGCCCCGAGACCTTGCTTGGAGCGTCGATGCGGCGGATGTTCTTGCCGATGAAATCGCCTTCCTCGGCCTCATCTTCAAAAAGAGCGGTCGCCGGCAGGCTGCCGTTCTGCACGTCACGGGCCATTTCGACGGCGTCGAAAATCTTCTGGTAACCGGTGCAGCGGCAGATGTTTCCGCCAAGGCGTTCCTTGATTTCCTCGCGGTCGGCGAAGGGATTTGCCCTGAGCGCCGCCGTCGCGGCCATCACCATGCCGGGGATGCAATAGCCGCACTGGCTGGCGCCTGCCTTATGGAAGGCCTTTTGCAATACGCTGAGCTCGCCGGTCTTTGCGAGCGCCTCGACTGTTTCGATGGTCTTCCCCTGCGCCTTCGCGAGCGGCATAAGGCAGGATTTCATCAAAACGCCGTCGACAAACACCGAGCACGTGCCGCATTCCCCCGCGCCGCAGCCTTCCTTGTTGCCGGTCAGATTGAGGTCGTCGCGGATGAAATCGAGCAAGCGCTGATGTGGCTTGCCGTTGCGCGAGACCTTGCGGCCGTTGATGGTGGCGGTGAATTGAAGGTCAGGCACAGGCCACCTCCAATTCAGGCGCAAGCATGGTCAGGTCCGCGCCAGCGCTTCGAGAGGCGTTGATCAAGCCGCGCAGCATGAATCCCCGCACGACCTCGCGGCGATATTGCTGCCGCGTGCGGGAAGCTACAAACGAGGCCGGCATGTCGGCCGCCTGTTCAAGCCGCTCCGGACTGATCGCGGCGCCCCTCAGAAACGTCTCGACTTCGGCAAGACGCAGAGGCTTCGGCCCGATACCGGCGATCGACAGCCGTACATCCTCTATCCGTTGGCTCTGCGCATCGAGCTTCACCAGGGTCGCAAGACAGACCAGCGAGATCACCAGCGAGCGGCGGTGACCGACCTTTTCGAAGCTTCCGCCGTAACCCGGCAAGGAATCGCATTCAATCGCGATCAGCAGCTCACCGTCCTCGAGCGCGGTGCGATTCGGCCCGGTCACAAATTGATCGAGCGTCATGCGCCGCCGCCCAATGTTGCCATCGGATTTTTTCGCCAGCTCGACCTCCGCCGCATGCGCGATCAGGCAGGGCGTCGCATCCGCCGCCGGCGAAGCATTCACGATGTTTCCGCCGACCGTCGCCTGGGCCCGAATCTGGTCGTCGGCGAACCACACCGCGCAGCGCGGCATGGCGGGCAGTGTCCGAACGAGGCTTCGATCATCCAGAAATCGTTGGATGGGCGTAGCGGCTCCAAGCCGCACGCGGTTGTCGTTCACCGATAGCTGGCGCAGCTCGGGAATTTTCGTAACGTCGATCATCGCCGGAATGTGCACGTCACCCGCTCGACCTTCGCGCGCCCACGGCAGCGTGTCGGTCGCGCCGGCCACGATGCGATAGTGGCCCCGATGTTCGGCCATCGCATCGAACGCCTCGTCGAGCGAGGACGGCGTCAGATAGTTGTCGCAGGTGAGCATTGCTGCTCTTTCGCTATTCCGCGGCTTCCTTATGCGCGGCGTTCATTTTCGCTTTCACAACGACCTTGATGGCGTCCTCGACTCTGTCCTTGGCGTAGCGGATCGCGGTCGGAAGATCATCGAGGGGAAACGTGTGGGTGTGAATCTTGGTGGCGTCGAAGCGCTTTTGTTGCATGAAAGCTTCGGCGCGATGCGTCGCGCTCTTGCCCTCGCCGCGGATGCCGTAAACGTAGATGTTGTTGCGCACGATATGCGCCACATCCACCGGCACTTCCTCGTGCGCAAACGCCGCAAGGCAGACGCGTCCACCCCGGTTGACCATGCGCACGGCATCGTTGACTGCACTGGTCGCCGCCGAGCATTCGACAACATAGTCGACGCCCTTGCCGCCGTTGAGCTTTTTCACTTCTGCAACGACGTCGGGCGTCTTGCGGATATTGACGACAGCGTCGGCGCCCAGTTCGAGGCCGATTTTGAGGCGATTGTCGCGAGTCCCCGTGAGGATGACCGGCTGCGCGCCCAGCGCTTTTGCCACCGCAACGGCCATGAGGCCAATCGGGCCAGGTCCGGTGACGCACACGCTTTCTCCCGCAACCAGACCGCCAAGCTCGGTAAGCGCATACATGGCGGTGCCGGCCGTAACGACCAGCGTTCCTTCCTCATCCGTCATCTTGTCCGGAATCGAGACGAGAGTATTGATGTTGTTCACCTGGTATTCGCAGAAACCGCCGTCGGTTGTGAATCCGTTGGCGCGGTGGCCTTTGTCGACGTCGCCGTAATTGAGCCCGTAGTTGTGGCATGAGGTGTACATCCCCTCGCGGCATCGCTTGCACTGACCGCAGCCGGCGTGAATCTCGACCGCCACGCGCTGACCGATATTGTACTCATCGACTCCTGGTCCGAGCGCGACGACCGTGCCCATGTACTCATGACCGGGAGTGAAGTTCTTATTGAATGGCATGCCGCCTTGGATCAAGGCCGGCGGGCCGTGATAGATGATCTCAAGGTCGGTCGCGCAGATTGCCACCGCATCGATGCGCACCAGCACTTCTGCTTTCTTTGGCACCGGGACCGGCTTTTTCGCAATGGAGAGTTGACCGGGATCACCCAGCACCCAGGCACGCTGGCTATCGGGAATGGGAAATTCGTTGTGATTGGTTTTTACACCGGGCGGTGCGTACATGATTCCTCCAAAAAAACTGTGTCAAATAGGCCGATCAATCAATTGGCGACGGCTGGTCGTTGGATGGCCGGCTCGCCGAATTCAGCGGAGAGCGCACGCGTAGCGGCTATGATCTCGTCGCGCATCGAAGCGACGTGCTCTTCGCTTGCGCGCATGGTCGGCGTCGAAGCGCTGATGGCGCCGATGACCGTGCCGGCCTGGTCGCGAATGGCCGCGCCAACGCAAATGACGCCGGGCAGGAATTCCTCATGATCGATCGCATAGCCGTTGCGACGAACGATGCGCAGCGATTCGACCAGAGTGGGAAATTCCGTGATGGTGTTGTCTGTGAAGCGCTTCATGCCGTTGGCGAGGATCCGACGCATCTCGTCCTCTGGAAGCCAGGCCAATATTGCCTTGCCGATCGATGTCGCATGTGGCGCCTCAAGCTTCCCGATCTTGCCGGTGTCGACTCTTACGGCATGGAGAGCTTCGCGCACCGCCAGCGTGATCACTGCGTCGCCCTGCAGGGCGGCAAGATGCACGGTCTCGCCGGTGGCGCGGTTGACCGCTTCAAGGTAGCGTTGTGCGCGGCGGGGCAGATCCACCTGCAGGCAGGTATGTCCGAGATAGAGGATCCTGGGGCCGAGCGCGTAAAGGCGGCGCCCCGGCACCTTCGCGGCGAAGCCGCGCTGGATCAGCGTTGCGAGCAAATGGTGACACGTTGAAATGTTGAGGCCTGTGCGGGTGGCGAGCTCGGTCAGCGTCGCTTCGCCGCCGGCCTCCGCTATCGTTTCCAGCAAGTACAGCGCGCGATCCACCGACTGGATGTTGTGTCGATCGCTTTTGTCGTTTGCGCGTTGCGCAGGCGCTTTAGGGCCATGCCCGGCCAAAATCGGAACGTCCATGTTTGCTTTCTCCCTGCCCCAAGGGAAAGCGCCCCCACCGATCAAGTCAAGGCGTTTTCAGGATAAAGAAGGTAATTTTCACTTTATGAAAAAAGGAGCGATTTCCAGTTAGGTTTTGCCCTGGAATCAGTCGGTCACAAGGCCAAGCTCCACTTCGAGGGCGGCGCAAAGCATCTGGCCAAGCAGAATGTGCATTTCCTGAATACGCGCCGTCGTGGCCGACGGCACCGCCAGGAGATGGTCGGCCAGCGGAGCCATATCGCCTCCGCCCTTGGCACCAAACGCGGCGGTGACCAGCCCCATCGATCGAGCCTGTTTAAGGGCGGCGATCACGTTCGGACTCTTGCCGGACGTCGAGATAGCGATGGCGACATCGCCACGCTTTCCCAATCCCTCGATCTGGCGCGCGAATGTGCGTTCGAAGCCAAGATCGTTGCCCGCGGCCGTGAGCACTGAGCTATCGGTGGTCAGGGCAATGGCAGCGATCGCGGCGCGGTCGCGCTTGTAACGGACCGTCAGCTCAGTCGCGAGATGCTGAGCGTCAGCCGCGCTCCCTCCATTTCCGAAGAACATCAGCTTGCCGCCGCCGCGGATTGACGTCGCGCAGGCTCGAACGAGCGCTGCGAAGCTGCCCGACAACGCTTGCTCCGAGCGGCGCGCCACGTCGTGGTGTTCGGCAAATTCCGCTTTGAAGAATGCGTCAAGATCCACGGTATTTCCTCAAGCCGCTTCGCCGCGGAATTCCGGCACCGCGTCGCGCAGGACGTTATAGATTGCCGCACGCTCGCCACGGGCCACGCCTCGCTCTAAAGTTGCGACCCACGCCCGGATTGCATCGAGTGGGGGCCGAATCGGCTTGGCTGCCACGATTCCCGGGATTCCGATGTCGGCGGTCTCCTCGCCGCGCGCAAACAAGATTTCGTGCAACCGTTCGCCCGGACGAATGCCTGTGAACGAAATCTCGATGTCGCTGCCCGGTTCAAGGCCCGAGAGGCGAATGATGCGTTCGGCAAGCTCGACGATTTTCACCGGCTGGCCCATGTTGAGAACGTAGATCGATTCATCGCCATCACGTCTGCCCAGCGCGTGGGTTGCTGCCGTGATCACCAGATCGCACGCTTCGCGAATGGTCATAAAGTATCGCACCATGTCGGGATGCGTGACGGTCACCGGCCCGCCCGTTTCAATCTGCGCCTTGAATTTCGGGACAACCGAACCGTTCGAGGCAAGCACGTTTCCGAATCGCACGGAGATCAGCCGCATGGCCTGCTGGCCCGGGCCGACGCGGCGGGAGAATTCGTCGTCGAGCGCCTGACAATACATTTCTGCCAGGCGCTTGGTGGCGCCCAGCACCGACACCGGTTCGATTGCCTTATCGGTGGAAATCATGACCATGGCCTGCGCGCCTGCCGACGCCGCAGCATCGGCGACATTTATCGTGCCGAACACATTGGTCTTAATGCCCTCGTCCCAGTCTTGCTCCAGCATCGGAACGTGCTTGAGCGCCGCGGCATGGAAGACGATGTCCGGCCTGAACTGTCCGACGAGCCTGGTGATCCGCTCCCGATCGCGAATGTCGCCAATGCGGCCTGTGAGTTCTGCCTTGGCTTGCTTGTTCTTTAGCGACTCCATCACTGCGTGGAGCGCAGGTTCCGAGTGTTCAATGACCAGCAGCCGCGCAGCGCCAAACGTTACTATACGATCGCAGATCTCGGAGCCGATCGAGCCGCCGCCGCCGGTCACCACGATTGCCTTGCCGGTTACGAAATCCTCCAGCCGCCGATAGTCAATTTTGACGCTGGGCCGCAATAGCAGATCTTCGACCGAAACCGGCGCCAGCTGGACGGCGGGTCCATCCGTGTCGAGTGCCGGCAATCTGCTCGTGATCAGGCCGAGCCTGCGTGCGCGCATCAAAATGGCTTCCGGACGCGCTTCCGGCGCGAGCGCTGAGGAAGCCAGCACAAGCCGTCTCACCCGGTCGCCGCGTCTTTCCAAATCGGCCACGATGCGCTCGAGATCGTCTATGTCACCCAGGACCGGGACACCTCGGATCGACTGCCCTCGATCGGCCGTAGACGGTGAAAGCACACCAACCGGCCAGATCTTCTTCACCGCGCCGCTTTCGATTCCACGCAACAAAACTTCTGCGTCAGCGGCGCGTCCCAGAAACAACGTGGGCGTCGTGTCGGCAACCTTCACGCGCTGCAGCGTTCGTGCATAGTGGAAGTACCTGTAGATGACCCGCAGGCCACCCAGGAAAAACATCTGCAGGAACCAGTAGAGGAGAATGGTGATCTTGCCGAAAAAGAACGTGCCGTAAAAATTCGGTGCGAGAAGGATGTAGTCGAGCGCGAGCAGCGAGATGGCAAGGACGGTCGACGCCCGAAACAGATTGTAGAGGTCGGGGATCGACGTGAAGCGCCATTTGTTGCGATGTAATCCGATGATGAAATAGACGACCGCGGCGTAGAGCAGGAAAAATGGAAGGAACGGGACCAGCGCGTGCAGCCGTTCGTGGAGGGGCGCACCCTCGAAGCGCATCAGGAACGTGACCACGATCGCAGCAGCGGTGGCTACCAAATCATGCAGGATGATCAGGATTTGGCGCGAGGTCAGTTCAGACAAACGGGTCATCTTGGCCCTCGACAACCCCAAGCGCGAATGAGCCCCCGGCAGGAGAAAAATCTCATGACGGGCCGCGGCGAAAATGTTCGGCATGCTCAGTAAACGGCGCCGTTTTGGTCGATGCGATAGTCAACTGATCCCCTTTGTCGGGCAGATGCGGCAATTATCCTAGCAAATCGCCGCAGGTTCCCCCCGTCTCGTACAGCAGGCTTAAATGGACAAATTTCCAATCACTTAGCTAGCAAATTTCGCGACCCGGGCAACCGTCCATTTCGCGCCAAAATCATTACGGCACGCGGAGATATCGGCTGTCAGCCGGCCTCGCTGGCAATCAAGACTGCACGAACCTCGTTCTCGCTCAACAGTTTTTCGAAGTAAGAGATCGTCCGGATCAATCCATCCCTCAGCCGAATGTGCGGCGCCCAGGCCAACAGCTCCTGCGCGCGCGAAATATCCGGGCGCCGCTGACGCGGATCGTTCTCCGGCAGCGGACGATGCACCGTGCGCGATCGGGAACCGGTCATCTCGATGATCATGGCTGCCAGTTCGATCATCGAGCATTCGCTCGGGTTGCCGATATTTATCGGACCCGTTACCCGATCCTGCGTCGCCATCAGTTTCACCAGTGCGTCGATCAGATCATCGACATAACAGAAAGAGCGGGTCTGGGTGCCATCCCCGTACACGGTGAGATCGCGGCCGAGCAAGGCCCGCGTGATGAAATTGGAAACCACCCGTCCGTCGTTCGGATGCATCCGCGGACCATAGGTATTGAATATGCGCGCGACCTTGATCCTCAAATTATGCTGGCGCCAATAGTCAAAAAATAATGTCTCGGCGCAGCGTTTGCCTTCATCATAACAGGATCGAGGGCCGACCGGATTGACGTGACCCCAATAGTCTTCGGGCTGCGGGTGGACCTGAGGATCGCCGTAGACTTCAGAAGTGGATGCCTGGAGAATTTTCGCCTTTACGCGCTTTGCAAGCCCAAGCATGTTGATCGCGCCATGGACGCTGGTCTTGGTCGTTTGCACCGGATCGCGCTGGTAATGAACGGGCGAAGCAGGACAGGCGAGGTTATAGATCTCGTCCACCTCGACGTAGAGCGGAAATGTCACATCGTGCCGCATCAACTCGAAATGCTTGTGGTCGAGAAGATGTTCGATGTTCTTTCGGGTGCCGGTGAAAAAGTTGTCGGCGCAGAGAACGTCGCCGCCCTCGGCGAGAAGCCGCTCGCAACGATGCGAGCCTAAAAACCCGGCCCCGCCGGTCACTAAGATTCGCTGCTGAATATGCATGAGGCCCCGATCGTCACCGAAGTTCTATCACAGCACGGAATTGAGATGAATGACGCATTTCGGGGTCGTCCGTGAACCTAAAACTGATCTTTTTTGCGGCCGATTCCGTCGACCCCCGTTCGATGGAACAGGCACCGTCAGATCGCGTCGAGTTACGATTGCCCCACTTGCATCGTCGTATAGGGCATGCATGTTCGTCGTTGGGCTGGCAGGAGGGCTTGTATGGATCTTCAACGGCTGGCGGGTACGATCGGCGACCCAGGCGGCTGGGAGTGAGCCCGGCCATCAAGAGACGTCCCTGGCGAGAACCAATGAGTGACCATACAACCGCGGTTCATCCGAACAAAAAAGGAGATCTCCGTCCGGCGGCATTTCTTGATCGCGACGGTGTCCTGAATGTCGACCGCGGCTATGCGCACAAGCCCGAACAGCTCGAATGGATTGAAGGAGCGCCCGAGGCGGTGCGCCGCTTGAACCAGGCCGGATATTACGTTTTTGTCATCACAAATCAGTCCGGGGTCGCCCGCGGCTATTATGACGAAGCCGCGGTGAAGACCTTCCATGCGCACATGCAAGACAGCCTCAAACAGCATGGCGCCCATATCGATGCATTTTATTATTGTCCCCATCATCCTGAAGGCATCGTCAAGCCGTTCGCTGTGCTTTGCAGCTGTCGAAAGCCCCGCACCGGCATGCTGGAGCAAGCCGCCCGTGAATGGCCGATCGATATCGGCAAGAGCTTCCTGATCGGCGACAAGGATGACGATGTGGCCGCCGCTGCCTCCTTCAATATCCGCGCAATCAAATTCAATTCGGCGCAGCAATCACTGCCGGATCTGGTGCGCCAAGAGCTGGCCAAACGCGCGACCTCGCAAGACCGGCACCGCCCATGAGCGGCAAATTCCTCCAATCGCGCATTTTCACGTCGCTCCTGCTGCTGTGGCTCGCGGGCGTTGCCCTGCGTTTGACAATTCTCGCCGTGCCGCCGCTCATCCCGATGATTCACGACGAACTGAATCTGAGTGCGACCGAGATCGGCATCCTGACCGGACTGCCATCGATGCTGTTCGCCATCGTGGCGGTCCCGGGTTCGCTGGTGATTGCCCGCCTTGGAATTCGCGCCGCGTTGGTGGTCGGGCTTGCGCTCACAGCGATCGGCGGCGCGCTGCGCGGTGCGCTGCTCGATGTAACATGGCTCTACGCCATGACGATAGCGATGGGCGCCGGCGTGGCCATCATGCAGGTGGCACTGCCACCGGCCGTACGGGCGTGGGTTCCGCACCGCATCGCGTTCGCTACCGCCGTCTACACCAACGGACTGCTGATCGGCGAAATCCTGCCCGTGGCGCTGATGTTCGCGCTGGTGTTGCCAGTTGTTGGCAGCTGGCAGGCCGCCTTTGTGGCCTGGAGCATTCCGGTCGCCATCATCACGATCATGGTGATGTGGCTGGCGCCCTCGCCCGCGAGCAACGACTCGACGCCGGCGAAACGCCGCTGGTGGCCCGATTGGCGGAACGCATTGATCTGGCGGCTCGGCATCATGCTCGGCACCATCAATGCCACCTATTTTGCAACCAATGCCTTCATTCCCGACTATCTGAGGGACCGCGGCCAGGACGAATGGATCGGCGCCGCATTGATCGGCCTCAATGTCGGCCAGTTGCCGGCGTCGATCCTTTTGCTCGCTTTTGCCAGCCGGCTCGAACGCAAAGTCTGGCCCTATGTCGTGTGCGGACTGCTCTGCGTGATTGCAACGGGCGGCATCGTGTTCGGTACCGGCGCCTGGGTCGTGGCGGCTGCCACGCTGCAGGGGTTTGCCGCGTCAATCATATTGATTCTGGTGCTGGCCCTGCCGCCGCTTCTGAGCGCACCCGATGACGTGCACCGTGTGACGGCTGCAATGTTCACGATAAGCTACAGCTGTGCGGTGATTGTGCCGGTCATCAGCGGGTTGGCGTGGGACCTGACAGGCATCGCCAGCACGTCTTTTTTGCCGATCGCCCTGTGCGGGATTCTGCTCGTCATTCTTGCCCCCGCGATTAATCATGTTCCGCGTCCTGGGAGATAACGCCATGCGACCGATCCCCGTCGGAGCAAAAGGGTCTTACACGCTGCGCGTTTTGCCGGCCCATCTGGCCAATCAGTTCAAGGATGCCGCCCTGCCCCCTGTGTTCGCCACTCCGATGATGGTGACCGCAATGGAGAACGCGGCATTGAATGCGGTGCGGGACTATCTCGACCCGGGCGAAAGCGCGGTCGGCACCGAAGTCAACATCCAGCATCTTGCCGCCACGCCCGTTGGCCATCGTGTCGCCGCCGAGGCGGTGGTCACCAAGGTCGAGGGCCGCCGCATCGAATTCAACGTGAGCGCTCGCGACGAGACCGAGGAGATCGGCAGAGGCACGCACGCACGTATGATTGTCGACCTGCCACGCCTGCATCAGCGGCTCGCGGCAAAAGCACGCTCACAGTCCTGAAATCATTTCTTGTCGTCGCTGCGCTGCGGGGATGATGCCGCTGCGGTTCTCAAAATTTTTTGATCGGCGCGTTCCAGACTCTCATTGAAGTTCTGCACGCGTAACGCAAGCGGCTCGGCACTTCTTTCCTTCATTCAGATGATTCATTGAAAGCAGGCGCGTCGTTCGAACATAGGACGCACGGAGGAACGGAGTATGGCGAAGTAACTCGAACTGATTCGCTCACGGTGAGGTGAAGGTGATGGTGCCCGTCTGCGTCGTGATCGGTTTGGTCGGATCGGAACCCGCCGGCTCGCTGCCGCGGGCCGGAAGCCCCGCCTCGAACACCGTCGTATCTGCACCGCCAGGAGCCGGAATGGTGATGCCGCGGGGCGCCGAGTCCGCCACCGCAATGGTCAGTGTCGCACTCGACAGGTCGCCGTCGCCATCCTTGATCGTATAGGTGAACACATCGGTGCCGCCGCCCGGCGTACCGTTATGCGCAAAGCTGTAGGAGCCGTCGGCATGAATCGTCAGCGTGCCGAAGCTGCCCGCAATGGTCGCACCGGCTGTCGGGTCCGGCGAGGTGAAGGTGATGGTGCCCGTCTGCGTCGTGATCGGTTTGGTCGGATCGGAACCCGCCGGCTCACTGCCGCGGGCCGAGAGCCCCGCCTCGAACACCTGCGTATCCGCCCCGCCCGCGGCCGGGATCTGGATGCCACCCGGCGCCGAGTCCGCCACCGCAATGGTCAGTGTCGCACTCGACAGGTCGCCGTCGCCATCCTTGATCGTATAGGTGAACACATCGGTGCCGCCGCCCGGCGTACCGTTATGCGCAAAGCTGTAGGAGCCGTCGGCATGAATCGTCAGCGTGCCGAAACTGCCCGCAATGGTCGCACCGGCTGTCGGGTCCACATTGACCGGAGTGCCGCTGCCCAACGCAATGCTTGTCACCGCCGCACCGTCGGCGCTCTGCACATCCGCAGTCGGCGAACCGCTCAGCACGTTGCCGGTCTCGGCCGTGGTCTGCCCCGCCGCAACGCTGTCGGTATCGGCAACCGCTATCGGCGCGTCATCGACAATATTGATGACCAGATTGCCGCCCGCCGTGCGGTCGCCATCAGCATCGGTCACCGCCACCGGAAAGCTCACCGATGGAGTGCCAATGGTATTGTCGCGCAGCGTGTAGCTGTAAGTAATCCTGCCCTGACTGGTCAGCGGATCGTAAGTGAACGAAGCCGTCAGCGTCCCGGTCGCATCGGTGAAGCTGCCCGACGGGTTGGCGGTTGTGAGCACGAGCCCACCGAGATCGATCTTCGACACCCCGTCCGGTGAGGTGAAGGTGATGGTGCCCGTCTGCGTCGTGATCGGCTTGGTCGGATCGGAACCCGCCGGCTCGCTGCCACGTGCAGGAAGCCCCGCCTCGAACACCTGGCCGCCCGGCGCGGGAATCGCGATATTGCTCGGCGCCGCATCGCCAAGATTAATGGTCAGCGTCGCGTGCGCGAACGAGTTGTCGGCATCGCGGATCGTGTAGGTGAACACATCGTTGCCGCCACCGCCGGTAAACACATAGGTATAGGTTCCATCCGCGTTGAGCGTCAGTTTCCCGTGCGCGCCAACGATTTCCACACCCACCCCGCCGGCGCCGCCCGGGCCATTGCCCGCCGCAACGCCGACGACGGTCATGCCACCGTCCGCGCCTTGCACGTCTGCGCCTGATGACGTCGTGCCCGCGCCGGTGAGCACATTGCCGTTTGCTGTCGTCTGGCCCGGCGTGAGGGCGTCCGTGTCGGCACGCGCCACCGGCGTATCGTCCATGATTTTAATGACGAGGTTGGTGGGCGGGTTGGTCTCGCCATCCGTGTCAGTCACCGCCACCGCAAAGTTTGCGGTCGGAACGCCTAACGTGTTGTCGAGCAGCGTGTAGGTGTAGGTGATTGAACCTTTTTTGGTTACCGAATTGAAAGTAAACGACGCCGTCAGCGTTCCGGTCGCATCGGTGAAGCTCCCCGACGGGTTGGCCAGCGTGAGCACAAGGCCACCCAGCTCCACTTTCGACACCCCGTCCGGCGAGTTGAAGCTGATCGTGCCGACCTTCGTCGTGGTTGGAAACGCTGACTGGCCCGCATGTGTGCCTGGGGGCTCGCCGTTGCGCGGCCCAAGTCCCGCCTCGAACACCGTGGTCGACTGACCGCCCGGCGGCGGCACCGTGACGGTAGGCGGCGTCCCGACGGCATTCTGATGCGGCGTCAGGGGATGACTGACGCCGGCGACAAGATTCCCGTTCTTTCCTTCCGCGCCCAGCAGCCCCAGCGGCACCATTCCGTGGCGGAGAGGATCGACCGAAGCATCGTGGAAGGCGGCAGCGCTGGGAAGGATCCTGTCGCTTTCGGATGCAGTCGGCTGGCCGTCGGCAACAGAAACAAGTGCCTCGAAAGGCGTATCTTGCACGACCGCGGCGACATCGAGCCTCGCGCCGTGGCCGTCGTTGAGTTCGACGGTGATGGCTTCATCGCGCTGAGGTTTTGAACTTTCGGCAATGCGTGACTGAGCGGAATTGGAAAGCTGCAGACCGGTCGACGACGTGAAAATATTTTTACTCATGACACCTGCCTCAAAACGAAAAATTGTTTGAACGTCGTGAGGCAGCCCCGGTCATTCACGACGCTCAGGCAGGATGTCTTTAACAAATTCTCGCCGGCACCCGCGTCGCCCAAACAGACGACTTTCAGCACATCACGGATGTTTGTTGCCGACTTCATTTACAAGAGGGAAACAAAGTCGAGTGCTCACCGTGAGTCGAGCACGTTAACCAAAGCACGTGAATAGTCGGAAAAACTGATTGGACAAATCCTCAAGCGGCTGCGTGTCGACAGATCAGACGCTACTTCGTTATCTTTATATTCGCGTCCCTGACGACCTTGCCCCATTTCACAGTTTCGTCGCGAATAAATGTCACAAATTGTTCAGGTGAACTAACGATCGGCTCCAGTCCCTGTGCGGCAAGATATTTTTCCGCGAAGGCCGAATCCGTGAGCACTTTGGCAACGTCGTTATTTATCTTCTTGGTAATGTCCGCGGGCGTTCCCGCAGGTGCTACAAGTCCAAACCAGGATTTGGCTTCGAATCCAGGAACACCCGACTCCGAGATTGTCGGCACGTCAGGAAATTCACGGCTGCGATGATCGCTCCCGACCCCGATCATACGCAGTTTACCAACCTGCACGTTGCCTTTGACTATGCTCAAGGCGGCAAACATGAAGTTGATGTGACCGCCGATGACGTCGTTCATCGCAGGCCCGGCCCCGCTGTACGGAATATGATTGAAACGCACGCCGGTCATCGCCTGCAGCACTTCCATATTCAGATGTCCCGTCGAGCCGATCCCGAACGATCCGTAACTGAGCTCGCCCGGTTTCGCCTTGGCGAGCGCAACGATATCTTTAACCGTCTTCGCCGGCAGCGACGGGTTGGCAACGAGGGCTTGCGTCGCTGAAACCAGGCCGGTGATCGGGGCAAAATCCTTCAGCGGATCGTAGGACATCTTTTCGTAAAGATGAGGCACGGTCACGAAGGTCAGTTCTGCCGAGAGCAGAAGCGTGTAGCCGTCGGCGGGTGACTTCGCGACCTGCTCGGCGCCGATCATCGTGCTGGCACCGGGCCGATTGTCGACGACAACCTGCTGGCCCCAGACATCCGAGAGCTGCTGCGACAGCACGCGCGCGAAAGAATCGACAGCGCCTCCGGGCGGGTAGGGAACGACAATGTGGACCGGCCTCGTCGGAAATTGCGCCAGCGCGGCGTGATGCGAAAATCCCACGAGCAGCGCCGCAAAGATCACGCGCAACAGCATGGCATTCCCCGCAGTCGTTACGCTGACGGCGCGCTCAGTTCGGTTTTAACCGGCGCACTTCTTCCCGGCGCTTGAGCCACCACGAAAGAGCAAATGGAAGGACATCGAGATAGTTCTCAATGCCCAATTCCCTGGCAGCATGAACAGGCCAATGCGGATTGTAAAGAAGCTCGCGCGCAAGCGCGATCAGGTCCGCCTGGCCGTCGCGGAGAATCTGCTCGGCATGGTTAGCCTCGGTAATCAATCCGACGGCAACGGTCTTGATGCCGGCTTCGCGGCGCACGCGATCCGAATAGGCAACGTGGTAGCCCGGATGGCGCGGCACGATTGCAGTGTTGATCGGTCCGCTGATTCCGCCCGATGAACAGGTGATGACGTCCACGCCGCGATCGCGCAATTCGCGCGACAACACTATGGTGTCGTCGATCGTCCATACACCTTCCGGGCCGTCGGTGGCGGAGCAGCGGAAAAACAGTGGCCGGTCTTGCGGCCACACGGCCCTCACCGCCTCGGCAATTTCGAGGGCGAAACGCATGCGGCCGTTCAAATCTCCGCCATAGCTGTCGTTGCGGCGGTTCGCGAGCGGGCTGAGGAACTGGTGGATCAGATAGCCGTGTGCTCCATGAATTTCGCAAATATCGAAACCTGCATCCACGCTGCGAACCGCCGCATCGCGCCAGACCTCGACCATATCTCGGATGTCGCTCGTGGACATCGCAATCGGCGTCGACGAGCCTGGCCGCGGATCGGGAACCGCGCTTGACGATTTTCCCGTCCAGGGTTTCAGACCACGCGCCGCATCGGTCTCGTCCAGCGGCTTGAAGTTCTTCCACGGCACATCGCTCGATGCCTTTCGCCCGGCATGACCGAGCTGGATCGCCGGAAGCGCGCCCTGGGTGCGAATGAAGTCGGTGATCCTCCGGTAGGCGGGAACATGATCGTCCGAATAGATCCCGGCGCACTCATAGGTTTTGCGGCCACGCTCCTCCACCGCCGTTTCTTCGGTGAACACGATGCCCGCGCCGCCTATGGCGTATTTCCCGAGGTTCACGAGATGCCAGTCCGTCGGGCCGCCGCTCATCGACTGGTATTGGCACATTGGCGAAACGACGATGCGATTGCGGGAAAATATCCCCCGCAGGGCAACAGGCTGAAGCAGAAGCGGAAGCCGGACGCCCGCGTCATGCATTAACGTCATCTCCGGAAAGAGCGTGCGCCACACTATGGGTCAATCTCGTGTGCCGATCCATTAACTACGAATGTATCCGTCCTCTCGCCCGCAACTGCTGGATGAATGACTTGACCACGGGGGAACTCTCGCTTTTTCGATACGCCAGGGCGATTTCGGCCTCTTGCAGAGCGCCTGAGATCCTTCGATAGACGATGCCCGGAATGACCACGCCCTGCATCGGTGCGGAAATGATCCCCAACCCGACTCCGGCCGCAACAAAGGTGAGCAGAGAGAAGATGTCGTGGGTTCGTTGCACGATACGGAGCGACTGTCCAGGCTTCGCGATCGCGCCCAGGTTCCCCCAAAAGCCGACCTCCAGTTCCAGCGAGCCGGCGACGAACGACTCCTGCGCAAGCATCGCGAGGTTGATTTGCTTGCGTCGAGCGAGGGGATGGCCTTCCGGGATTGCAACATAGTAAGGGTGGCGATCGACGACAAAGCCCGTGAGCTCGGCAGGATACCGTTGCGGGGCCCTGATGAAGGCCACATCGAGAATTCCGTCAATCAACGCCTTCATCTGCGGAAATGTTTCCATCCGCACAATCTGCAGCGAGACATTCGGGTTTGTCTTGCGGAAATTTCCGATCAGGTCGGGCAGCAATCCCATGCAACTCGCCGACAATATATAGCCGATAGCGACAGTCCCGATGTCGCCGCGCGCGGCGCGTTTTCCGACCAGCTCCGCATTTTCCGCCTGTCTCAGCGTTGCCCTTGCTTCCTCGAGAAACCGCTTGCCCGTGTGCGTCAGCGCGACGGCGCTCTTTTTTTTCCTTGAAAGAAGCTGCGCGCCCAGCATGCGCTCCAAAGCTTGAATCTGGTGGCTGAGTGTCGGCGTTGAAATATTGAGGTCTTCGGCCGCCCGCGAGAAATGCAATTTTTCGGCGACCGCTACGAAGTATCGAAGATGCCGCAATTCCATGGTGTCAAATGCCGTCAACGCAGGACCGTAACCAGATCGTCATGAGCGTACCTGTGATGCGCGCAGGAAAACAGATATGTTATCGAACTTTGTCGGCTTGCTGAAAAGGAGAGCCTCCGTGCCGATTGTGATGCGTCTGCGCACGGTCTGCATGGCGATTGCGGCGATGACAATGCCCGCTGTGGCACAGCTATCTTCGCATTGGCAATTCTGTACAGGAAATTCGGGAATCGATTGGGATACGCAAATCAGAAGCTGCACCGCGCTCATTCAATCAGGCACCGAAGCGAAAGAGAACATGGCCATCGCTTTCTACAACCGTGCCGTCGCTCACGAGAATAAAGACAGATATGACCTCGCGATTGCGGATTACAGCGAGGCAATCCGGCTGAACCCAAACGATGCCGATTTCTATTTATATCGGGGTCTCGACCGGCAGCGGATGGGAGACAAGGCCGGGGCCGAGGCCGACATAGCCGAGGCGAAGCGGCTCAACCCGAATATCGGCAAATGAATTGAGCGGCGCCAGCGAAGCCGGTCAATTCGTGCGTATTTGAATGGCGACCCGGAATCAGCGCGTGCTCCGATGGCAATCGCGAAGATGATTTTCTTCCGTTCATTCCCGCGAAAGCGGGAATCCAGCGTTATGAAAAGATTGGGTCCCGCTTGCGCGAGGACGAACGGAAGAGGGACGTTTCAACCTGATCGAATCAGGATCTAGCGCGTCGCGCCAGAGACCTCGACGGCCGGTGATGGCGCCAAATTCGCGACCGGTTCTTTCTTCTTCGGTGTGGACTGCGGCTGAGCTCCCGCCGGCTTTGACGAACTCGGCGCCGCAAACCTCAGAGCCTTTTGCGGCTTGCCGCCATTCATCTCACGAAGGTCGTGGATGTATACCTCCGGTTTCAGCAAATTGGCTCCCGAAGGAGTCTTCAACCCCATGTAGCCGGCAATATCATTTCCGAAGGTCACGCAGTTGTTGACGAGCGCGTTCCACAACGGCTTCTCGGCCTTCTTCTCCTTGATGTAGGCAGCGACTTTTTTGAACGCAGCGGCGTCCAACATGACGCGGTAGCGGTCGCTTACGTATTTTTCCTCAAGATCGCCGTCGCTCGCTCCGGTTTCGGAGGGCACGAACAACAAATGCCCCACGGTCCAGGGAATCAGACTGCAATTTTCGCAGTCGTTGGCATCGCCTTTCGGGTGCAGCCCGGCGATATCGCTTTTTATTATTTCGCCCTGACCATTCAGCTGCCCGTACAGCACATACATGTGGCCGTAGCTCGCGGCGGCGCGCGAGCGGAATTCGACGAAATACGGCTTGTAGGCCTGGGTCGGTTTTGCAGGCGCGGACTCGGGCGAGCTTGGAGCCGGGGCGACCGAGTCCTGTGCAGCAGCCGGTGACGCCATCAACCCAAGGGGGATGGCTACCAAAGTCACAGTTGCCAGGAAACGAACGCTCAGTGCCAACTGATAAGGGGTACGCATGTCAGCCTTTCTGCCGGCAACAATGCCGCTTTAGGCGCACAGAACAACCGCAAGCCCCCCGTTGGAACAGCGTCCGAACTCGCGACCCCACGTCCCCAAAAAGGCCGGCAAGAACGCCGACCCCGAACGTAGTGCGCGTCTAAGGCTTTAGCCGCGGGTCTGAACAACCGGGGCCTTACCCTTACCCACCGGAGCCTTCCCTTTTCCCCAGCAACCCGCGAGGCCGAAGGCGAGGACGGCCGAGCATAGAACGACTAGGAACTTTTTCATAACGCTCCCCAGTTATTTGCGCTGTAGACCTGTAAACCACTATCGCCGTCCGTGATTTGCGGCTAGTGCGGAAAAGTCACACTCCCCAACAATCGGCGATATGTCCCGCAAATACAGCCCAAACCGGAGCAGATCCGGCCTCAGCGGAATTCTTCGCAGCTTCCGACCAGTGGAAAACGGTCCGGGTAAGCCTTCTTCAAGGCCGCCTCGGCCTTCTTGAGGGCGTCCTCGCATTGTTTTTTGCTGCTGTATCGAGGCGACGGTTTCACCTCGGCCCCGGGCGGTCTTTCCATGAACTGCCAATACGCCGAGGCCGGTAATGTCATCAGCGACAAAACGGCGATAACGACGCCAACCTTCACGGAGGTAAATACGCGCGATTTCATGTTTTTATTTTCCGCCGGTCCAAGGTTCATCGCAAGACAACAACCGGGGTGCCCACGCTGACGCGCGCGTACAGGTCCATAATGTCTTGGTTGTACATGCGAAAACATCCGTGCGAGACGAACCCGCCGATCGATCCCGGACTGTTGGTGCCGTGGATGGCATATTGGCCGCCACCGCTGAGCGTCAGCGCTGCTGCACCCATCGGGTTCGAAGGGCTGCCGCCCGGAATCACCGCAGGCTCCCGGGAATAATCTTTCCTAATTGATTCAGGGGCCTGCCAGGCAGGCTTGATGTATTTGCCGTCGATTTCCACTTTCCCAGACCAGGACATGCCCGCTTTGCCGACTCCAACCGGATAGCGGATCGCCTTGCCGTCGCCCGTTACATAATAAAGGCGGCGCTCATTCGTCTTGATCACGATAGTTCCAGCGGAATAGCCGGCGAAACTGACATTCTCACGGGCCGCGCAAGGCGAAGCCGTGAACATCGCAGCGCTGAACAAGGCAACCGCGCCGACAGAAAGGATGCGAGCGCTCAAAAGCCCCTCCGCCCCATAATGCCGATTATTTCAATGGCGTTTATTGTCCATAGGAGCGCAACCTCCGTCAAGATTGGTTCATTGCAGTCCGGGTATGTCACTTTGTTTTAAGCTTAACTTGGACACTTCTGCCCGTGCTCGAAGCTCCCCGCATGTGACAACAAACAGCCGCCCGATAGAATGCCCACATGCGCCGATCCCTGAGGCCTCATCCGGACTCCCGTTGCATCGCACCGGCGCACGTTGAAGTAGTTGTCGACTGTCCGTACCCCGATAGTTTGCAGTTGTCCTATGTCGTGACAGGCAAGCTGAACGAAATTCGCATGCCGCCAGTCGTGGCCATTTCGCGCAGCGACCAGCTTTGGCAACACACTTGCTTTGAGGCATTCGTGCGCGGTTCGGCGGGCGCCGGCTACTACGAATTCAACTTTGCACCTTCGACACAATGGGCGGCGTATCGGTTCAGTGGTTACCGAACCGGGATGCGCGTGGCGCGCGAGATCAACGCACCTGTGATCGCAATCAATTCGAACGATGACTGCTACACGATGCGAGTCTCGCTCGAATTGGGTCGTCTCGCTGAATTGCCACGCAATGGACCATGGCGTCTCGGTTTGTCGGCCCTGATCGAGGACACGAGCGGCTGCAAGTCATATTGGGCACTGGCACATCCGCCCGGGAAGCCGGACTTCCATCATGCCGACAGTTTTGACTACGAGTTTTCTCCGGCCGTGCAATCATGAAATTTGGCATCGATCGACTTCTCGCCGAACGCACCTTGCGTGCGCCGCTTGCCGGCAAGCGCGTGGCTTTGCTCGCCCATCCCGCTTCGGTGACGGAAGAGTTGACGCACGCGATTGATGCGCTCGCCGCCTGCGGCGACGTCAAGATCAGCGCGGCGTTCGGTCCGCAGCATGGACTGCGCGGCGACAAGCAAGACAACATGATTGAATCGCCCGACTTCATCGACCCGGTGCACCGCATCCCGGTTTTCAGCCTGTATGGAAAAGTACGCAAGCCGACAGACGCGATGATGGACACCTTCGACCTCATGCTCGTCGATCTGCAGGATCTGGGCTGCCGCATCTACACCTTCGTCACGACCCTGCGTTACGTCCTCGAAGCGGCGTCGCAACACCGCAAGACTGTGTACGTCCTTGATCGACCCAATCCTGCGGGTCGGCCGGTCGAAGGTCTGACGTTGCGCTCCGGCTGGGAAAGCTTTGTGGGGGCAGGACCGTTGCCAATGCGTCATGGGCTTACGCTCGGCGAGCTCGGCCTGTGGTTCGTCAGGACGCTCAAGCTCGATGTCGACTATCGCTTGATCGAGATGCAGGACTGGCAGCCCGACGCCGGGCCAGGTTTCGGCTGGCCCTTGGGTACTCGCGCGTGGATCAATCCCAGTCCCAACGCACCGAATTTGTGGATGGCGCGCGCCTATGCAGGCACAGTGATGCTTGAGGGCACGACGCTTTCGGAAGGGCGCGGCACCACACGGCCTCTCGAAGTGTTCGGCGCGCCCGATATGGATGCACGGGCCGTCGTGAAGGAAATGAACGCGCTTGCTCCGCGGTGGCTCGATGGCTGCCGTCTGCGCGAATGCTGGTTCGAGCCCACGTTTCATAAACACGTCGGTCAGCTTTGCCACGGGGTGCAGATCCACACCGAAGGTCCGCACTACGAGCACAACACCTTCAAGCCCTGGCGCATCCAGACACTCGCTTTCAAGGCTATCCGGCGCCTGTACCCCGACTATCCGCTCTGGCGCGATTTCGCTTACGAGTACGAGCATGGGAGACCGCCGATCGATGTCATCAACGGCGGTCCGGCGTTGCGCGAATGGGTGGATGATGCATCGGCCATGCCAGACGATCTGGATGCGCTGGCGCTCGCAGATGAACAGGCATGGCTTGAGGAGCGGAAACAATATCTGCGTTATAGAGGGCGATAGTTGTTTCTCGGTGTCATGGCCGGGCTTGTCCCAGCCATCCACGTCTTTGCACCAACAGACAAGGAAGACGTGGATGCCCGTGACAAGCGCGGGCATGACGAGATGCTACCGAAACATCAGCCGCTGTTCGCATCGCCGCGGCTGCCATCAACCCAGGTCGCAACAACCTGCAGCTCCTGCGTCAACGCAACCAGATCGGCGCGAGCATTTGGAACGAGTGTTCCACGCTCGTTGTCGAATCCAAGAAATCGCGCTGGCGTCAGCGAAGCCGCGCGGAGCGCATCTTCGAGGGGGATATTTGCCAACCTGACCGCATTGCGCACCGCCGAGGCCATATCGAGGTGCGCGCCCGCGAGTGTGCCTTCTTCCGTAGTCAGCCGTCCGTCAGTCAGCCTGATATTTCGACCAACCAGTTCGAACCGATCAAGTGATGCACCGACCGTCGGCATGGCATCAGTTACAAGCGCAATCCGGTCGAAGCCCTTCGCCGAGAACGCGGCGCGGATCGAGACCGGATCGACATGAAATCCGTCGACGATGAGACCAGCCGTCAGCCGGCGCTCCGCCAGCGAAGCGCCGACGATTCCCGGCTCGCGCGCGCTCATTGGCGGCATTGCATTGAACAGATGCGTTACGCCCGTCGCGCCATCCTCGGTGGCCTGCATGACATCGGTAGCTGTCGCTTCGCTGTGACCAATCGAAACGCGCACGCCCGACGAGACGAGGGTGCGGACAAACCCTGCCGGAACACATTCGGGTGCGAGCGTGACCAGGGAGCTGCCGGCGCCTGCCAGATCGCACAATTCCTCCAGGTCGCCTGGGCCGGGGTATGCGATCCGATCGGACCGATGGACGCCCGGCCGTTGCGGACTGATGAAAGGGCCTTCCAGGTGCAGGCCGAGAACCCCGCCTTCGCCTGCGATCGAGCGAGCCGCCGCAATGGCGGTGCGCATTTTTTCGCGCGTATCGGTAATCAGAGTCGGAAGACAGGCCGTCGTACCATAGCGACGGTGAGCCCGAGCGATTGCCCGCATGCCGTCTATCGTGGGCTGATCGTTGAGCAAAACGCCGCCGCCGCCATTGACCTGGAGATCTATGAACCCGGGTGCCAGAAAGACGCCGGGCGGCAGACGGATCTGGGGGCAATCGGCGCGAACCTCGGCCGTTGCGCCGACTCCAACAATGCGGCCGTCCCGGACGACCACTGCGGCCCCGTTGCGCCAGCCGTGGCCGTCAAAAACGCGGTCAGCCAGTACCGCGTGTTCCCCAGTGGCTGCAGGATTATTTCGACCCTGTTTCATCTGCCATGACAGGCTGCGTTGGTAGTGCAACAAATCCAATCTAGATTAAAGAAAGCCGAATACACAGGGCATTACCTGCGGGTGAAGAAAGAGCAAGCAGATGGACCGGTTGGTCATTCGCGGCGGCAAACGCATTGAGGGTTCGGTCCAGGTCCGTGGGGCGAAGAATGCCGCCCTGCCCCAGATTGCCGCCGCATTGCTAAGTCCCGCGCAGCTTGAGCTGTCAAACGTTCCTGAGGTGAGCGACGTCGATACCATGCTCGCCCTGATGCGGGAGTTCGGTGTGGTCGGCAGCCGTGGGCCCGGACGGGTGCTTGTGCTGGACGCATCAGGCGCCCGCAACGCGCAGGCCCCCTACGACATGGTGCGCCGCATGCGCGCCAGCATTCTCGTTCTTGCACCGCTGCTGGCCCGTTTCGGGTCGGCGCGCGTGTCCATGCCGGGAGGCTGTGCGATTGGCGCGCGACCCATCGATCTTCATCTGAAGGCACTCGAGGCGCTCGGCGCCGACGTGAATATCGAGTCCGGTTACATTCAGGCGCGGACCAAAGCCGACCGGTTGCGCGGGAGCCGTATCGTATTGTCCTCGCCGTCCGTGGGCGCCACCGAGACGGCGTTGATGGCCGCAGTCCTCGCACGCGGTGAAACCGAAATCCTGAACGCAGCGCGCGATCCGGAAGTCTGCGACCTTGCGCTCTGTCTGGCCGCGATGGGCGCGCGCATCGAGGGCGCGGGAACGCATCGCATTCTCGTGCAAGGCGTCGATGCTCTCCAACACGCGCGCCACGACCTGATTACCGACCGCATCGAGGCCGGAACTTATGCCATTGCCGCTGCGATCACCGGCGGTCACCTTGAGATTCTCGGCGCACATCTGGAGCATCTCGGCTCGGTCGGCGCGGCGCTTGAAAGCGCCGGAGTTCAGATCTGGCCAACCGATCGCGGACTGATGGTCGTTCGCTCGGCCCCCTTGCAGGCCATCGACATAACAACCGAGCCGTATCCAGGATTTCCGACCGACTTGCAGGCGCAGTTCATGGCCCTGATGACCATCGCATCGGGTGCATCGGTCGTGCGCGAAACCGTATACGAGAGCCGGTTCATGCACGTCCCCGAGCTCGGACGACTCGGCGCCAACATTTCGCTCCAGGGCTCGACGGCGTTGGTGCGTGGCGTCGAGGGCCTGCATGGCGCCGAACTGATGGCCACCGACCTGCGCGCATCGGTGAGCCTCGTCATTGCGGCGCTGGCCGCCGAAGGGGAGACGACGGTCCATCGCATCTATCACCTTGATCGCGGCTATGAGTCTCTCGACCGCAAGCTGGTCCAATGTGGGGCGGACATACGGCGGGTCGCAGGATGACGGCGTCAGCATCAGCCGGTCTCCTGTTCGCCGGAGTCGACGGCGGCGGCACAGGCTGCCGCGCGCGCATCGAGGATGCGAATGGGCGCTTCCTTGGAAGCGGCATTGCCGGCCCCGCCACGTTGCGGCTTGGAGTCGATCGCGCGCTTGTCGAAATCGAAAAGGCCTGTCGTGTCGCGCTCGAGGAAGCCGGGCTTGACGGCAACACGCTCAGCTCCGTGCATGCCGGCGTCGGCCTTGCCGGGGTGGGCCGTAAAGGCGCGCTCGAGCAGCTTGTGCTGCGGCCGCATCCGTTTCGTTCGGTCGTTTACGCTCATGATGCGACGATCGCCTGTATCGGGGCGCATGGCGCGCGAGACGGGGGAATCGTCATCGTTGGAACGGGAAGCGTCGGCTTTGCCGTTGTCGGAGGACGCGAGGTCCGGGTCGGCGGCTATGGCTTTCCCATATCCGACGAGGGCAGCGGCGCCGATCTCGGGCTGCACGCAATTCGCCAAGCCTTGCTCGCCTATGATGAGCGGATCGTGGGCACCAGCCTCACACGCGAGGTGATGTTGCGCTTCCACAACGATCCGTTCGAGGCGGTCGCCTGGATGGACCGGGCGACGGCTACGGATTATGCGACCTTCGCACCCCTGGTGATGCGGCACGCGGACGCCGGCGATCCTGTCGCGCGGCGAATCGTACGCGAAGCCGCGGAACATATTGATGAACTGGTGCGCCGCCTGTCCGATTCCGGCGCTTCCCGCGTCGCGCTCCTGGGCGGACTCGCCTCATCGATGCAGCCGTGGCTCGCGCCCGATGTCCAGCGCCGACTCGTTCCGGTCGAAGGCGATGCAGTGGATGGCGCCTTGCATCTCGCCCGGCGTGCGGTCATGAAGGGCTAGTATCTGGGCTGGCAGAGCAAATGCCGGCCGCGTCTTCGATATACCTGGACAGGGTCATGCGCACCGAGCAAATCGACCCACGTTACGTCGAACTCGATTCCTGGTCAGCGAGCGAGATGATCGCGGCCATGTATGAGGGACAGCTCGAGGCAGCCGCGGCGGTTCGTGGCGCCCTTGGCGCGATCGCCAAAGCAGTGGACGATGCCGTCCCAGCGTTGCAGCGCGGCGGACGCATCGTCTACGTCGGCGCCGGCACCTCCGGGCGTATCGGCGTGCAGGACGGGGCCGAGCTGACGCCGACCTTCGATTGGCCGGCCGACCGCGTCGTATTTGCCATGGCGGGAGGCCTGAACGCGCTGACCCGGAGCGCTGAGGAAGCCGAGGACAATGAATCCGCCGGCGCGCGAGCCATGGCAGACGCGAAGGTCGGCGCCAATGACGTCGTCATCGGCATCGCCGCGAGCGGAACGACTCCTTTTACGATCGGCGCCTTGCGCGCGGCCACTGGTTTGGGCTCGGTCACAATCGCCGTCGCAAACAACGCAGGCGCTCCGCTGTTCGAGGTCGCCCGTCATCACGTTCTGGCCGATACGGGGAGCGAGGTCATCGCCGGCTCAACCCGTATGAAAGCGGGCACCGCGCAGAAGATCGTGCTTAACCTCTTTTCCACCGCCGTGATGGTGAGGATGGGCCGCGTTTATCGCGGGTTGATGGTCGACATGCGCGCGCGGAACGCCAAGCTGCGTCGGCGCGCGGAAGCCATGGTCAGCGAAATCGTCCGCTGTTCGGAAGGCGACGCGGCGCGCCACCTTCAACAGGCCGACGGGGACGTGAAGACGGCCGTCCTGGTCGGCTTCGGACTCAGCCGCGGCGAAGCCACCGAGCTACTCCAGCGCCACGGCGGCAACCTGCGTTCCGCTATCACGGCCTCCCATAAAGCACCGACGGGCAAAAATGGCTGAACGGCCTGCCGGAAGCGCGATGGCGCGCGAGACCGCCGAAATCCCGCAGGCGGCGAAACGTCTCCTGGCGCGGACCGATGTATTCGCGGCGATTGCCGAACGAATCGAGCAGACCAAGCCGCGCATCGTCGTTTTCTGCGGACGCGGAAGCTCGGGGCACGTCGGCGTTTACCTGCGCTACCTGTTCGAAACGCGGCTCGGCCTACTCGCCTCCGCCGCCGCGCCTTCGGTTGTCACCGCTTACAAGCGGCCCCTGCAATTGCGCGATGCGCTGTTCGTTGTTGTATCGCAGTCCGGGCGCAGCCCCGATCTGGTGAACGCCACGCAGGCAGCGCGCAATCTGGGCGCGCTGACGCTTGCCATTATCAATGACGAAAATTCTCCCGCAGCTCACGCGTCCGAGCTGGTCCTGCCAATAGGTGCGGGTCGCGAGCAGGCCGTTGCGGCGACCAAGACAGTCGCGCTGTCGATGATCGCCGGGGCGCAGCTGGTGGCGAACCTGGCACGCGATAGTGACTTGAACGACGGCCTCCGGCAGCTGCCGCAGCGATTGTCGAATGCACTCGCGTGCGATTGGTCGCTCTGGACCGACTCTGTGTCCAGCGCGGCTGCGGCTTTCGTCGTTGGACGAGGATACGGCCTTGGTTGCGTGCGGGAGATCGCGCTCAAGGTGGCCGAAATCCTGCGGGTGCCGACGCTGGGTTACAGCGCGGCCGAACTGCGGCATGGGCCGCGCGCATCAATCACGCCGGCGACACCGGTGCTGGTGCTGCGACAGAACGACCAAGCTGCCGCGGGCATCGACGACCTCGTCCGTGATCTGGACGATGCGGGTGAAAGGACCTTTATCGCCGGAGGCGCGGCGGGGACGCTGCCATGGATCGGCGACGGTCACCCGGTTTGCGATCCGGTCACTATGCTGATCCCGGCCTATTGCGCCATCGAAGCGGCTGCGCGCCGGCAGGGCTTCGACCCCGACAACCCCCCTCACCTGAGTAAAGTGACGCGGACGTTGTGAGGCCACGAAGCCCACCCCAGACTGAGGCGGTGGACCTAGTCACGGCGACCGATGGCCTCAACATCAGTCCCGGTGGGCTCCTGGAAAGTAACAATCGGCGCGCTGTAGGGTGCTGGGAGTCCGAGCTTTTGCGAGCCACCAAACTTAATCGGGCTCGGAACTATCACGGCGTCCGCGCAGTACAGCAGGCCGACAAGGATCAAGCCGACAACGAAGAAGTATGAAAATATCGGCATCTATAACGCTTGTCCTTTGGTGAGTAAGGGGCCGATTACTTGATGAGCGCTATAGCTGCAAACTTCGGCATCAAACGTCAGCAACGTTCAGATCGTAAGAACCCTTGCGTCCTCGCGCATAGACTTTTGCGGCAATCGCGTAGATGCGCTCACGGTTGTCGTCAAAGGCACGCAAGATATCGATCGAGTTTGACCGAAGGTTCGGCTGCATCTGCCTCAAGGCATCTATCATTATAAAGAATGAGCTTTCCATAGAACGGTCATATCCCCAGAAGCGAACCGCCCGCCGCGTCGCGTCGTAACTGCGGCTTCGGTTCGGAAACGTGATCGTCATATGTTGTTGCCCGTTCGTCCCATAGCAATGTGAACCCTATTATGCCGGCTTTGCCGGTACTGACACGTCTTTGCCGACCAATGCGTCACGTTTCATCGCCGCTGTGAGATCAGACGGGTCGATGGTCAACATTTCGATCGAACCCCGAGAAGATTGTGTCGGGGCCAGGATCATGGTCGCAACACGACGATAGACGGGAAACGATAATCCTTCGATCAACTCAGCGTCCGTCACGACTTCGTAAGTCCCGGGCGGTAAAACTCGCCCAACCCCCTCGATCGAGAAAGGATGATTAAATTGGACGTCCTTGCGTGTTGTTTGAATACTCATTCGGTTTTGGCAACTTTCTAACAGCGTCACAGGATAAACGATGGCGACGTCTGTGGGCCTCTTCTTTCTTTCCGAAATTCGGCCGAGCTTTCCCAGAAAAGCCTCAGGGATGACGAACACCGCCCAACAACAATATCGAGACGAATGCGTACGCACTTAAAAACAATGAAAAATAGAGAGTTTTGCTCGCCAGTCCCGCAAGAGTACGAACTGAAGTCATAACACAAGATCCTCTTGATGATCGTCCTTATATGCCATCGCTATTTCTCTCCAAATCTCAAGCCTCATTTGAGGTCCCTAACTCACGAACACTGCATTTCTGAAAAGTCAGAACCAGCGCAATTAGGCTCAAGGGCACGACAAATACCAAGCGCGCATCATTTCTCGAACGGCAAAGACCCGGCCCGTGGGCCGGGCTGCCGTGTTCAAAGCGCCGCCTACTTCTGCTGCTGGCCGCCCTGCTTGTCGTTGTTCTGCTTGGGATCGCCCTGGGTCTGCTGCTGCGGAGTCTGAGCAGGCGATGCGGGCTTCTGTGTTTCGTTGGATGACGGAGTATTTGTCATGGTATGTATCCTTTTAAAAAAAAACTAAGTACGATTTAGCTACTCGGTGAAGCTGGATACTCGTCTCGGCGACTTCAAGATGTCGCGGCTATTTCGGGACGATATATTTTCAGCTGCTGCCTTATTTTCGAAAACCGACCCCTACGCAGAATAAGATGGCTGCTTCGGCGTCCATGCCTTTTTGGGCAATGGACCTGGAATGCGAGCCAATCCATAGTTGATTTATCATCGGCAGACTCTGTGCAGGCGTCGGTGGTTGAGAACGTAGTCGCGCTCCCGCCTGCAACAGGGGCCGCCATGTCGCAGTCTTACCGCTATGCTTGTTCGGAAGACGTCGAGCACCTTGCGTGTTCCGAGTGCCGTGCGCCAATGGTTATCACTCACATCGAGGAGCTATGCCTCGGTCGACACAGGCGGATATTTGAGTGCCTCGCATGTGGCACGGTTACGACGCAATGGGCCCGCTGAAATTGTTCAAGACGCGAGGTGGCAAATGAAATCATTTTCTTATTCTGAATTGATGAGTGGCAAAATTGCTCGCACAAGACTCGAAGCGTGGGCGAACGCCGGAAAACTGAGTGAGGAAACTCTTGTTCGAATAGGACATGTTGGCCGGTTCTATCAGTGCATACGCCAGGCGTGCCCTGACCCCAATTTCAAGATCAGTGACGTTCTCACCAGAGAGGAACTGCAAAAATTCTGGAACGAAACTGCCGACGAAGGGGCTACAATCGGCCGGTGCCCACTTGTCCACCAGAATGCTCCGACGCGACCGCATTAGGGCGTAGCGTAGCTTAGTGCAGCGCTATCGCGCGGTTGCTTTGCTACTGCATCAACTTACGGCAGTCGGCTTTGCTGCAGGGCAGATGATCGACCCGGCCCTTAGCCCATAGATCGCGCCCTCAATAAAAGACATGGGGCGCTTCTTGCGTTTTCGACGCTGGAGATTAGGGGAGAAACAGTCAGTACTTTGGGCAGTAATGAACAAGGCAGCCTGCTATTCTCCTTGCAGACAGGCCCTAAGGGGGCCAATTCAGCTTGTATGACCGATATTCTAGATACTGGTCGCGTGAGCCAAGAAGAACCAAAACTGATTGTCCGGAAGGCACCTCATGCCCCGGTGTGGTCGGTATGGGCCGTGCTTGAAGGCATTCCATCTGAGGAAATCTTTGAGGGGTGTTCTGAGGAAGAGGCGTCAAGCTGGATCGATACCGGCGGTCAAGCATGGCTTAAAGAACGTAGGCGAAAACGCAAAGCCTAGCGCTGATGCCCGGTAGAGTCTGAACGAGATATACAGATCACGCGGACGACTAGCATCTCCGGCATGAACCTTAAAATACGCCGATAAACTGCTTGCCGATGTCCGCTTTACCCCCAAAAGCGGATAACGGTTCGAAGCGCCAGACACAGATGCTAGCCTTTGCCAAGGCCCGATGTCCGGACTTCGCGGAACGTCACCATACGTCGTTGCACCTCGTCCCATAGCACAAGTCGCACGCATCGAAAGCTTTGGAGCAGTGTCACACGGCCGACCTCGCGCAGCTCGGGGTGATCGCGCAGCACGCGCGGCAGACGGTAATATGGAATGCGGCTGCAAAGGTGGTGGACGTGGTGGACGCCGATATTGGCGGTGAACCAGCGCAGAACCGCTGGCAGTTCATAGTGTGAGCTGCCGTGCAAGGCCGCATCGTGCAGACACCACTTCCCGTCACGGTCCCACGCCGTGTGCTCGAATTGATGCTGCACATAAAACAACCAGACGCCAGCTGTGGCGGCAAGCAGCATGATTGGGAGATGCACCATCAGGAACGCCTTAAAACCGATCAACCACGCTAGCGTGGCAACGATCAGCGCGACCCCGAGATTGGTGAGCATAGTGCTGGCCCAAGGCTGCCAACCATTGCGCATAAAACCGACCGGCAGCCGATGCTGAAGGAGAAATAGATAGGCTGGCCCGATGCCGAACATCACCAGCGGGTGGCGGTAGAGCCGGTATTTCAGCCTGCCCCAGCGCGTACGCCCAAGATATTCATGCACGGTCAAAGTATCGACATCACCAATCCCACGACGGTCCAGATTGCCCGCAGTCGCATGATGAATGGCATGGGCCCGGCGCCAAAAATCATATGGCGTCAACGTAAGCGTGCCGATCACGCGCCCGATCCAGTCGTTCGCCTGACGGTTGGCGAAGAAAGTGCCATGGCCACAGTCGTGCTGGATCATAAACAGGCGGACGAGAAATCCGGCGGCCGGAATTGCGATGAGCAACGGGGCCCAGGCATAGCCCAGCGAGAAAGTGAACCAAGCTGCGGTCCACAACATCGCCAGCGGCAAAAACGTGATCGCCAGCTCGGCAATGCTGCGCGCGTGATTTGGCTTGCGATAGCTGCCCAGAATCTGTGTCCAGCCGCGCGCTTCGACGACCGCCAAACCTGAATTATGTCCAATGCTCAAGATGATTTCCGTGTCGGGCCGCAGCCTGGGGTCAGGACTGATAGCCGATTCGTTGCTTTCTTCTTACCCGGTCGACGCGCCGTTGTCGCTTGCGCCTCGGCACTTTCTTTCGCCAGACGCAGCGCGCGGAGGCGAACCATATTGGCCTGACAAGCGAGCGTCTCAGCCTCGTAGTCCCGCATAGCCTGCATTTTGTCGCGTTCGCGTTCCGCTTTCAGCGCGGCTGCGGCGTGATTGTTGACTTTCATTGGTGTCATGGGAGCCCCTTTGACGCGGTTAAAAAAATCCCGCACGCCGACGAATCGACTGCGGGACACCCAACCATAAGCTCTGTCAGTACGTCCGTGGTCAGAGCAAATGGCCGTTCGCGCGACAATCAGGCGGCGCGCAGATTCTCGGCGGCAGACTTACCCGTCCGGCGGTCTGCGACAATATCGAAGCTGACATTCTGCCCCTCGTTGAGGGTGGTCATGCCGGCGCGCTCGACTGCGCTGATATGCACGAAGACGTCCTGCCCGCCATTGGCCGGCTGAATAAAGCCAAAGCCCTTTTGGCTATTAAACCACTTCACAATTCCCTTATTCATAACGATGTCCTTTCACTGACAGTATGCACGTGAGACCGGACGCGCGATGTTTCGGCGCCATTGTCCCGGTTCGTCGATTTTGGAGAAGTGTCTGAAACGTGCGCGCCCGTCAGAAACGAGGCGAAGCGGCCCAGTCGTTCGGCCAAGTATCGATCAGTTATATGTGGGATTGAATTGGGCTTCTTCAAGACCGTTCGACCAGCATCGCATTTGGCTCGAGGCGTTAGTGAAGCGATGTCCGCCTTAGGTCAAAAGCCGACAGGCCCACAAATCGACGTGATGTGCGCTTTCCCCCCAAACGGACAATGACAATGCCCGCTTAATGCCAAGAGCCGAGCAGATTTCCCGCGCGATTCAATGCTTTCGCGCCGCGACACGGAAGCCGACGATTGTTTGTTCACCCAACGCCCTTGCGGCTTCCAGCCGATGCAGACCTTCGACTAGCACAAAACGTGCGCCATCCGGCCGCACCAGGATTGGCGTCGTCTGGCCATTCACCAGCATGCTTTCTGCAATCTCCTCTACGCGCTTCAGGTCTAGCGTCCCCCTCCGCCTAACCGGCACGTAGATTGTCTCGATACTGAACTTCTCGCGTTTCAACATTGTGCGAACCAGACCACACTCCAGCCGACAATCCCAACCGACAAGATGTTAGCGTCGGGACCAGTCGATATAACCAGTTCTGCTATTGCGCTCGGCAGTCTGATTTATCAATTCGCTGAAGCGGCGGCTAAATCGAACATCAAAAATCTTTTCGATGCTTTCAGCGCCCCCACTTTCATCATGCACCAGCGCATCAAATTGGCGCTTTAGTAAGGCCCATTCATTGGTTTGCATCATCGACGCCTCCACATGACGGCGTCTGCCCGAGATTATCGGGCGATAGCGGTAAGCAGCGAGGATGGCCAGAGATACGCCGCCCCAAGGACCATCCAAATAACAGCTGCTGCCTCTCCTTCTTCCATAGACCAATAACGACCAAACTGAACAAACGTTCATTCGGTAATTATGTAATTTTGCTACAATTGCCTGCTCGTTTGGGGCCACTAGCGCATCTAGACTCTATCGGCTCTTGAGGCGACCATAACATCGACCTACGATGCAAAAAGGGGCGCGCTTTAGCGCACTGACTCATGGCTATCTATCGATTGATTGCCAATGGCTCATTTGGGCCTGACGAAATCGAAGTGATGACCGCCGCATATGAAGGCGCATTGATTGATCTCGGTCTGAGCAATCGGGACGATCCGATAACTGAATTGATTGCAAAATCCATTGTCAACGTGACTGCTACAGGCGTGCGCGATCCTGTACTGATAAAAGAGCGTGCGATTAACGCATTAGGTGTGCGCAGGCCCACCGCCGCATAGGATGCACGATGTCCGTTTGGTCATCAGCGGACATGATGCGTTTTCTGGCTAATGTCCGGTTTACCCCCGACACTGACATTAGCCGATGCAAGTGGAATGTCTGCTAAGGTCCAATTAGCGGACAAGACGTATCAAGCCCCAGCCGACAAAGCTATTTGCTAGTTTGTGAACGAGGTACCCATTCCAGGGGCACTTCATCGTGGCGGTTGCTTAAGAACAAGCTGAGCGCTTTCCTTCCAACGCTATTGGCCTGAGCTACTGAAATAGACCTCTGACTGTTTGACCGGGCTATTCCGACCGAGGCGATAGATCTTCCATTTCCACGGGCTGGGAAAGCAGCCCCTATTTTTCACGACGACGGAAAAGTCGGGATGATCTGTCATTGATCTCTCAGGAGAACCGCCGCATTAGTTTGACGGCAGTGGCCGATACCCCGGGCCTTGCCTGGCGTTCCTTTGGTCCAGCAGCTTCTTCTTGCGCGGGTCCGGAATGAGCCCATCGCGCTGGGCTTTCTTGCGCGCGAGCTTGCGCGCGCGGCGGATCGCCTCGGACTTTTCCCGGTTCTTGCGCTCCGATGGCTTTTCATAGGAGCGCCGCTGCCTCATTTCACGAAATACGCCTTCACGCTGCATTTTCTTTTTCAGAACACGGAGAGCCTGATCGACATTGTTGTCGCGGACAAAAACCTGCAATGGATATTCCTTCCGGTAGGGAGAGTTGACGCGACGAACAGCCAGCTAAGAGGGCACGCGCGAGGTAGTTGCCCAATCGTGGCCGCACCCAGCACAAAGCCATTGGTGTCGGACTGAGCCAGCGCCTCGGTATTCGGAGCTGACCGGGGCAATCACTTCCTTGTGGCAGCGTGGGCAATGGCGGCCGCTTCCGAAATTGTCGTTGCAAGCGAGCGGCGCTCGCTCGCGAGGCCGAAATCGGTGCGCAGTTGGGCTCGCAACAAATTGTGCTTGGATTTGAGGCACGTCTCTCCTCCCTTCAAGGCGGGAGCACAAGCGTGTCTCTCAGCCACCGGCAGTAGCCTCAGGGGAAAGCCGATGATCGCCGTTATATAGGCTCTCGAACTAGAAATAGCCAGCTTTTCAGGCGAATTACAAAACGGCAACGGTCAAATGCAATATCGACGCACAGTGATCAAGTTTTCTCTCGATTTGCCGGAGCTGTAGTTCGCGAAGCAATAGCGCGCCTCCGCCCTTTGGGCTTCGGCGCGGCAGCCTTCGTTCGCTTCGCCCCAAGTAGGTATGGCTCGCCGAGCCGTAGCTCGCGAAGGCTGGTGGCGGACGCAGTCGATCTCGAACCTGTCTCAGCATCCAAATTCACTGCTAACAGGGAAATTAACAGCGAATTTTGCAAAATTTAGCGTTCAGCAACGAATTTGAGGACCTGGACACGAGCAAAACCAATGGCTTGCAGTGAAATTCCCTACTCAGCAGAACAGAGAATTTTTGTACAAGAACACGGAATTTGTGCGCGAGAGCAGAGAATATGAATCGGATATCGTCCCCATATTTCCGGATGACATACGGGATAGGTGCCTTGCCGTTTCAATTGGCGCACATTCTCGGCATCAAATCTGGCCGCGCGACGTCCGCATTCCGATTGCATGCAGGACCAGCCGTTGGGTCATTCTGCGAATGCGCTGCCCCTTAACCTTGCTGAGCTCCACTGAAAATTGTTGAAACTATCTATTGAAACGCGATTCGCAGTTGTTGCATAACTATCGTTGCCCGGTGTCAGGGGCGAATGGTGCGTCAGTGGGCGTTTCTCTTTCCCACGAAGACGCAAGTCGAGTTCCCTGCAGCACCGAAATGAGGGCGCGACGCCCGATGGGCCTGAGATCCTGCAGCGCAGGATCGGTGTTCATCGCGGAAGCCGCGCCAAGTTTTTATGGGCTAGCTCCGCATACAACAGGAGCTAACCCGTGCGTAAGAACAAAGAACCAGTCCAGCAGTGCGGCGCGCCAGGCAACCACCATGATGCGCGTCGCGAGCCAACGTCATCGGCTCACATTCGTCCGGTCAGCGCGGTCGCGCTCGAACACATCAAGCCGCATCCGCGCAACCCCCGTACGCACTCCAAGAAGCAGATCCGCCAGATTGCCGACAGCATTCAAGCGGTTGGCTTTGCCTCCCCGGTGCTGATCGATGAGCACGGCACTTTGCTCGCCGGTCATGGGCGGCTTGAAGCCGCCAAGCTGCTCGGATTCAAGACCGTCCCCGCCATTGTGGTCGACGGCCTGAGCGAGGCACGCAAACGCGCGCTCCTGCTTGCCGACAACCGCATCGCGCAGAACGCCGGCTGGAATCGTGAACGGCTGGCGGAGGAATTCCTAAGCCTGCCCGAGCTCTTGCTCGAAGACGGACTCGACATCACGGTGACCGGCTTTGAGCCGGCGGAGATCGATGCCGTCCTCACCGATTTTGAGGACGATGGTTCTGATCCCCTCGACGATCTTGACCCCGCTTTGCTGTCGGGGCCGGCGGTCACGCAAACGGGCGATCTCTGGCAACTGGGTCCGCACCGGCTGCTGTGCGGCGATGCCCGGGAACCCACCGACTTGAGCAGGCTGATGGGTGGCGACCGCGCCCAGATGGCCTTTCTTGATCCCCCTTACAATGTGCGGGTACGCGACATCGGCGGTCGCGGCCAAGTCAAGCATCGTGAGTTCGCGATGGCGTCAGGCGAGATGACCAAAGCCGCATTCACGGATTTTCTCACCGACACGCTCACGCGTGCGAGCAGCGTTTCGGTCGATGGTGCGGTGCACTTTGTGTGTATGGATTGGCGCCACATTGGCGAACTCGTTGCTGCCGGCGCCACAGTTTACGGCGCGATGCTCAATTTGATTGCCTGGGTCAAATCCAACGCCGGTCAGGGCAGCTTCTACCGCAGTCAGCACGAACTGATCGGTGTATTCCGGGTTGGGCAAGTGCCCCACCTCAACGCCATCGAGCTTGGTCGTCATGGCCGCTCGCGCTCCAACGTGTGGAAATATGCTGGTGCCAACACGTTTCGCGCTGGGCGCATGGATGACCTGCATGCCCATCCGACCGTTAAACCGGTGGCGCTGGTTGCTGACGCCATCAAGGACTGTACGCAGCGCCACGCCATCGTCCTCGACACCTTTTCCGGCTCCGGCACCACTCTGCTCGCCGCCGAACGCGTCGGTCGGCATGCTCGGGCCTTGGAGATTGACCCCCATTATACCGACGTCGCGATCCGGCGTTGGCAGGCCTTTACTGGCCGCGATGCCCTGCACGTCGAAACGGGTTTGACCTTCGAAGCCATGGCGGACAGCCGGCGCAGCGTTGCTGGAGCTCAGCCATGAGTGAATCGAATCGATCTGATGGCACCGTCGGATATAAACGGCCGCCGGTCGACCGGCAGTTTAAGGATGGTCAATCCGGTAATCCCAAAGGGCGGCCGAAGGGGCGAAAAAACCTCAAAACCATCTTCGTCGAAGTGTTGAATAAGAAGGTAAAGCTGTGGGACAAAAATAAAAATAGGACTCGAACGGTGCCCAAGCTGGAAGCCATGATTGAAGTCATAAGCAATAAGGCCCTCACGGGTGATGCGCGTGCCTTGGCCACAATCGTTCAAATTGGGGAAAGGCTTGATGTTTTCAATCCGCTGTCGGACCTGACAATCGACACGAGCGGATACGAGCTCATAATGAGGAGGTTAGAGAAAATGGGATACGGCAAAACACGACCCAACGCCGGTAACGAGGCGATCGAACCGCAGCAACCAGCATCCAATGATGCCCCGATTCTACCTCGCAGCACGAATCAAAAACCGGATGGAATTTTCGGAAGCGACAAATGATGCTGTGGACGTCGCCAGCTCTGCGGCATCGAAATGCTAGTGGACCCAGCTACCCGAAAAATCGTGGATACCGTTACTAAGGAAGACTCGCAGTAAACGCGCGATCGGGTTACGGTTCGCGCAACTAGAGGGCACGGCGGGTTGCTGGCATTTCGTCGCGGGCACCTTGTCCACCCGACAGTCGTGATGTCCGCTTTACCTGTCCCTGTCGTAAATTCCATGCAGTTGGCGAGAGACGCAGAATCGGATGATCCTATGCGGGATGTTGGATCTCTGCAGAATAATTTTTTGGATTGTCGTCGATCTAATCCGGCCGCGCGCGGCTTTGCAGGCGGAGATTCTGGTGTTGCGGCAACAGATCATCGTGCTGCGACGAGGTAGGCCCAGGCGGCTGTCATTTCTTACCGTCGACAGGGTCGTTCTGGGTTGGGTCTACCACCTGTTTCCGAAGGCCTGCGACGCGCTCGCCATCGTTCGACCCGAGACCGTGGTCAGATGGCACCGTGCAGGCTTCCGATTGTTTTGGCGCTGGAAGTCCAGGCGTCGTCTGGGCCGTCCCGCGGTGCCAGCTGAGATTCGACAGCTAATCCGGGAGATGAGCATCGCCAATCCTTTGTGGGGTGCGCCGCGTATCCACGGCGAACTGCTCAAGCTCGGGATCGATGTCGGGCAAACCAGCGTCGCCAAGTATATGGTGCGTAGGAGAGACCCGCCATCGCAGGGCTGGAAGACGTTCCTGCGCAATCATGCTGATGGCGTTGCCGCGATGGATTTGTTCGTGGTCCCGACCGTCTCATTCCGCCTCCTTTATGGCCTGCTGATCATGGGGCACGGCCGGCGACAAATCCTCTGGCTCGGCGTTACAGCGCACCCAACGGCGGAATGGATTGCCAACCAAGTGACAGCGGCCTGTGGTTGGGAGCAACTCCCTCGTTATTTGATCCGCGATCGGGATGCTTGTTACGGCGGGATATTTGTCCGACGCGTTCGCTCGCTTGACATTCGCGATCATCCGACCTCTCCACGCTCACCCTGGCAGAACGGATATGTGGAGCGATTGATCGGTTCGATTCGCCGGGAATGCCTTGACCATGTTGTCGTGGTCGGCGAGCAACACCTGCGCCACATCCTCCTGTCTTACATGGAGTACTACAACGCAGCCCGAACGCATCTCTCATTAGGCAAGGATGCGCCGGTTCGAAGGATCATTCAGCGCGCTGGGCGCATCGAAGTGCGGCCTGTCCTTGGTGGGCTGCACCATCAATACGTACGGATTTGATTTTCGGTAGGGACAGGCCCGCTATCACGCTGAAGCCGCCGAGATCGAGACGGGCGTCAAGACACCAGTCATAAAAGCTGCTCCCGAGCAGGATTGATTGTTTGTTCATATCGGGATGTC